>Ga0316195_10000001_pt1 | contig 82130 bp, 74 predicted proteins | sample Phised1_MG_FD_204937 | JGI IMG/M metagenome (GOLD analysis project Ga0316195, IMG submission 204937) | Coastal sediment microbial communities from Maine, United States - Phippsburg sediment 1 | ecosystem: Environmental > Aquatic > Marine > Coastal > Sediment | place: USA: Maine | collected...
ATTCGCGGCGGACGATTCTTTTAGCGTCGAAGTAACTCCAATTGTTGGTTACCGCTTTGGCGGGACCTTCGAAATTTCTGATTCCGATGCGACTTACGAACTGCAGGATTCGTCGAGCGTCGGCCTGATATTAAACCTGCGTGACAGGTCGAATACCCAGTGGGAATTACTGTATTCGAAGCAATCGACTGAGGCGAGGCTTGAGTCGGGTGCGTCATTTCAATCGTTGGTTGGTATCGATTCTCAGATTTTGCAAATTGGCGGCACTTACCAGGGGTTAACTGGCAAGCTGCGCCCATACCTCGCCGCAACTATCGGTGGGACACATATCAGTTCCGATGCAGATAGCGATACGTTCTTTTCGGGATCGATAGGCGTCGGTCTCCAGGTCATGCCGAACTCGAGGTTTGGAATTCGACTCGAAGCCCGGGCCTACGGTACGCTGACTGATTCGGATACGGAATTGTTTTGCCGCGCCGGACCTGATCAAAACATATGTGCGGTCCGCATTGATGGCAAGGTGCTGGGGCAGTTCGAAACTTTTGCAGGGCTGGTTTTTCGGTTTTGAACAGATCTGCCAGTACCTGCAAAGCAGCGACTATCCAGAGAACCATCCACAGGGCGCCAGCCGCCAGATTTCCTTCACAAAATGAGAGACAAACAATGAAAATCATCACACTCCTTGCGGCAGCTTCCTGCTTGTCTTTGTCATTGGGCGCTTTTGCACAGGACAAGCCAGCGATGTTCGCCAGTCAGACAGCAACAACACAGGCCGTTGTCGAAGCAATCGACCATGAGGCTCGCCTGGTAACGCTGCGGCGCCAGGACGGCAGCACTGTCAAGTTCACACCCAGCCCTGACGTCAGGAATCTGGACCAGGTTTCGGTTGGCGATATTTTGCATGTCGAAATCAGGCAGAGTGTTCGTATCAGGGTTGCAGAGATTGACGGTGTAACGCCAGGCGCTGGTGAAATCAGCGGGATGACCCGCTCGGAAAAAGGTCAGATGCCGGCTATGGCCGCTGTTGAATCCAAAGTCCTGGTGGCCAAGGTTGCGGCAATCGATCTGACCAACAATACCTACAAACTCGAGATGCCCGATGGATCGTTCAACGAGTATATTGCGATGAACCCGGAAAATTTGAAAATGGCTGCTGTCGGCGACGTGGTTGCCATTGAAGTAACTGACTCCATCGTAGCGGTCGTCGAAAAGGGTATGAAGCCAGAGTAGCGCTCATGCGGTTGGCGATCATCCCGTAGATGCACTGATCCCTGCCGGGAATTGCGATTTTTCCAGGCAGGTGAATCAGGCGACAGAAAAACAGCGGCAGGTAACGCACGGCAAGCTATCTGACGCGTCATCCAAATCTGGGTAACATAATCTCGGGCATTTTCAAAGCGGGCCGACGACGGTGAAAAATATTACGCCGCTGCAGTTGATTGTCAGGTTGATTGCCTACTTCCTTGTCCTGATTGGGGCGGTGGTTTTCATAATGCTTCTTGAACCGCAGTGGCTCAGGTTTCTGCCATTCGGCGGTATTGATGCCCTCGACCTGCCGCAACAGGTCGACAACGATCTGGCTGGCCAGCTGAAGCAGCAATTCACACAACGGCATGTTGAATTAACGCCGGAATTCATCCGCTCGACAATAGTGTTTCTCGCCGGAACGCTGATTACGACAATTCTGGTTATGCTGCCAGTCACCTGGACCTATTCGGCAACCCGATTCGAATCGGGGCCGTCGAAGAGTTTTGTTCGGACGCTGTTGCTCCTGCCGATTTGCGCTACGACCGTAGTGCTTTTGATTCAAGACAGCCTCCCGCTGGCTTTCGGCCTGGCGGCCTTGGTTGCCGCTGTTCGCTTCCGGGTCACATTGCCGGAGTCTATTGATGGCGTTTACATATTTGCGTCAATTTGCGTTGGCCTGGCAGGCGGAATCGGGTTCATGGGAGTAGCGCTGGTGATGGTGTTGATCTTTACGCTGACCAATGCCGTCCTTTGGCAAATCGACTACGGAAGAAATCCGGTTGACGATGCAAGGCGGGCTGCGAGAGCGGCCAAGCTCGACAGCAAAACCAAAGGCTAGCGCAAACGCGCCTGTCAGGAAAAAGCCGGCGGGTGCTGCCGATGAAAGCCCGTCGAATCCTGGTACTGTCTGGCGAGTCCGAGCGCGGCACTTTCTCCGTACAACGCACCGATGAACTGAATCCCGGTGGGCTTGCCGACATGATCAAAGCCATTCTGTACCGCGACCGCCGGATGGCCGGTCAGGCTTGTCGCGCTTTGCACGGGACTTCCGGAAAACGGCGCGACGAGAACGTCAATCTCGGCAAAGATTTTTGCCATGCCCTGCATGAGCAACATTCGACGCCGATTGATTTGCAAATACTCCACGGCAGGGTGCAGTCGGGCTATGCGCATTAACATATCTTCGGGTTCGTCGATATCCTGCCGAAACAGCTTGATATTGTCATTGAGAACAAGCTCATCGAAGGCGGCTGCTTCATCGACCAACAGTAACTGCAGCGCATCCATATCCGAATGTTCGGGAAGCGACACCGGCTTCAATACGATGCCCGAACTTCTCAGAGCCTCGAGGCATGCGAGATCATTTTGCCGCGCTGCCCGTTCATCGGCATCGACGTCCTGTAAAAAGGCAGACTCGAGGAAGCCGACGCGCAGGGCTGCGCCGCGAACGCTGCCATCCCAGTCAAAGGGCTTGTCGGCGACGGCCAGGTCTTGTCCATCCGGACCATAGATCGCATGCAGAACGACAGCGCAATCTTCGGCCGATCGGCACATTGGCCCGACCTTGTCGAGACTCCAGCAGACCGGCATCACACCGTATCGACTGACGCGGCCGAAGGTTGGCCGCAAACCGGTAACGCCACAGGTTCGGGACGGACCCAGGATTGAACCCGTTGTGTCTGTGCCAATCGAGAACCCGACCAGTCCGGCAGCTGTGGCTGATGCGGGACCGGCCGACGATCCACCTGAGCCCTCATCCGTTTTCCACGGGTTTTTCGTTTGAATGCCAAGCCACTGATCGCCTCGTGCAATCTCACCGGTCGACAGTTTGGCGATCAGAATAGCGCCCGCCCGATCAAGTCGGCTGACGACCGTTGCGTCCAGGTCGATGACCTGGTCTTCATAGGCTTTGAATCCCCAGGTCGTCCGATAGCCTTTTACCGCCAGCAGATCCTTGGCCCCCCAGGGGATGCCATGTAAAACGCCCCGATACATGCCGCGTGAAATTTCGTCATCGGCCTGCTGTGCCTGCTTGAGCGCACGCTCCTCTGTCAGCGTGATGGCACAGCGAAGCAGTGGATCGTGACGTCTTAATCGGGCGAGGTACATTGCCGTCAATTCGGTCGCGGTGATTTGTCTTGTCTCAATGAGGTGCGCCAGGTCGAGCAACGGCCAGAAGGCGATTGCTTCCAGATTGTCGGGACGGGTGACGGCATTCCGCTCCGCGAGCGTGATCGGTGGCTTGGCAGGAGTCACAACCGGCCCTGGTACGGCAGGATTGAAATACAGCGGTGGCGGAACATTTTGCTTGATAGCGATCCGCCGCTGCTCGCGGAAGCCTGCCAGATTAGCCTTTACTCCCGCCTGCATCTGTTCAAGTTCCTGCGCCGTAAATTCGAGGCCGGCGAGCCTTGCCGCACTGTCAATCATCGTGATTGTGATGTCCGCTTCGCCACTGTCTGACTGCGCCCACAATGCGCCGGGAAAGAGTGTCGAACCGAGTCCGAGACTGCTGCAGTAGGTCAGGAACGAACGACGACGCAGGTCGTCCGGTCGATAATCAGGCATATCTCGCTCCACGCGTGAGGTTACCCACCTGTCGGTAGCGGAAAGCCGTTGCTGACGGGTGGCGCGGCAATTCGCCTATGCCAGGTTGAAGTAAAACACCATGGCGATTGCAAGTGGTGCAATCACCCGTACAAGCACCATCCAAAGTTTGAAAATCGCGCCATCCGCAATGCCGATTTCGGATAGCAGGGTCTCCCTCGATAACCACCATCCGGCAAACAGGGCGTAGAGGACGCCACCAAGCGGCATAAGGATGTTACTGACCAGGTAGTCGATCAGGTCAAATGGTGTCTTGCTGGCGAAAACTTCGAACTGGCCCAGCGGGTACGTATGCTCCCAGGTCGAAAATGAGAATACGGTGACGAGCCCCAGGAGGAACGTGCCGGCGCCAATCATCGATGCCGCCATTGTGCGAGATATGCCGCGTATCTCGTAAATCCGGGCAGTCATCGATTCCAGCATCGATATTGATGAGGTCAGCGCGGCGATGATGATCATCGCAAAGAAACCCATTCCTATTATCGCGCCGCCCGGCATCTTCGCGAACGCCGTCGAGAGTGTCACAAAAATAAGGCCGGGCCCCTCGGCAGGATCAAGGCCGTTGGCGAAAACGATTGGGAAAATAGCCAGGCCGGCAAGAAGTGCGACCAGTGTGTCGCCGAGAGCAACGATTATGGCTGAGCGAAAAAGATTAACGTCTTTTGGCAGGTACGCGGAATACGTGAGCACGGCACCAACTCCGACATTGACTGAAAAGAATGCTTGCCCCACCGCGGCAAGGACAACCAGCCACGTTATCTTGCTCAGGTCGGCCGTAAACAGGAAATCGACGGCGGTGGCAAAATCACCCGTAATGGCCGAATTGATAACAAGCGCGATGAGAGTGATAAACAGCGCCGGCATCAAAATCCGCACGACACGCTCGAGGCCGACCTTGACGCCACGCGAGACGATAAAGACGGTGGTACCGGTAAACAGGGCGTGCCAGAAAATCATCTGCGTCGGGTCGTGCAGGAAAGCACCGAAATCCCCACCAACCTCCGGCGCCGACAATCCAGTCAGGCCACCTGATCCTGCTTTAACGAGGTAGGCGCCGGTCCAGCCGGCGATGACGCTGTAAAAGCTCAATACCAGGAATAATGCGAACAAACCCATCCAGCCAACGAGGCCCCAGTGACCGCTGCTTCCGCGCTCCTCTGCAAGCGTTCTCATCGCCGATGGCGCGCTGCGTCTGGCGTGCCTGCCTATAATCATCTCGGCAATCATGATCGGGGTGGCGATCAGCAGAATCGCGATGACATAGATCAGGACAAATGCGCTGCCGCCACTGGAGCCCAGCGTATAGGGAAACTTCCAGATATTGCCGAGGCCAACGGCGGCGCCGATGGACGCGAGAATAAAGGCCAGGCGACCCGACCAGCTTTCAGAGGTAGGAGAACTCACAGGCACCACCCTTCTTATTGGTATGGGCTAACTATAAGTCACGCACGCCAAAAGTGTGAACTATGGTCGTCGATTCCGTTCATAATTCGGCATTACCTAAAACGTAAAGGGTTGTAATACGTGCATAAATTCAAAGTCAGTCCTGTTAAGTGGCCGATCATTTGCCTGCTTTTTTTTGCGGCGGCAGCAGCTGCCGACGATACCCTCGTCGACCGGGTCAAGATTGAGTACGAGACATTTACGCTCGACAATGGCCTGACAACCATTGTTCACACGGATCGTTCGACGCCGACGGTGTTTGTTGGAATCTGGTACGGCGTTGGTTCAAAAGACGAGCCGGACGGGAAAACCGGGTTTGCGCACCTTTTCGAACACCTGATGTTTCAGGGGACGGAAAACCGTGCGGGCGAGTATTTCACGCCGTTCACGGAAGCCGGCGCGACCGGCATGAATGGCACCACCTCGGAGGATCGCACTAATTATTACGCGACGGTTCCGACGGGCGCGCTCGATATGGCGCTGTGGATGGAAAGTGACCGAATGAGTCACCTGCTGGGCGCCATCACCCAGGAAGCGCTCGATGAGCAGCGTGGCGTTGTGCAGAACGAAAAACGGCAGGGTGAGAATCGGCCGTATTCCGGGGTCTATGACCAGGTTCGGGTCGGGATTTATCCCGTCGGGCATCCCTATCGGCATTCCGTCATAGGTTCCATGGAGGATCTCGATGCGGCATCGGTTGACGACGTCCACGATTGGTTCAAGCAGTACTATGGCGCCAGCAATGCCGTGCTTGTTCTGTCCGGCGACATAGACGCTGCAACTGCACGACAAAAAGTCTCGCACTATTTTTCTGGCGCGCCAGCAGGCGTTCCGTTGGTTAAGCCGCAGCAATGGATTCCCGACATTCGCGAGAATCGCAAGGAAGTGATGTACGACCGGGTTGGCCAGGTTCGGATTTCGCGCACCTGGGCTTTGCCAAATCTGAATGATCGCGACACGACATTAATGTACCTGGTGAATGAAACCCTGGTAGGGAACAAGAATGCGCCGCTGCAAAAAGTGCTTGTTGATGACCTGCAGTTGGCAACTGATATACGTGGCGGCGCTTATGGACGCGTAATCAGCGGCGAATACGGGCTGACGATAAATCTTCGCCCTGACGCAGATCCTGCACAGGTACTTTCGGTTGTTGACGAAGTGATCGCGGAGTATCTGAAAACCGGACCCGATCCGGATATCCTCGAAAATTCAAAATTGAGCGTGAACATGTACATGCTCGGATCGATGGAAAGCAAATCAACCATCGGCCGGATGCTCGCCGAGGGCCAGTTGTATTCCGGAAACCCGTTGCAAACCAAGACCGAGATTGCATGGCTGAATGCGGCGACGGCTGCCGATTTGACGGCAACCGCAAAACGCTGGCTGAGTCGCGGTTACTTCGAAATCACCGTGCTTCCTTTTCCCGATTACGGATCGGGTGAGGACAACGTAGACCGCTCCTCAGTGCCAGCGGTAACCGAGGTGTCCGGTATCGAGTTTCCGGAAATCCGCACGGCGACTCTCGATAACGGGATGAAAGTCGTGGTCGCGTCGCGCGGCGACCTGCCGCTGATCGACGTTGCCATTCGCCTGGGCACCGGGAACATGGCAGATGCGCCCGACGCTCCGGGTATTTCCGATGCGGTTTTTGCGCTGATGCAAAAGGGGACTAGGAAATATACGGCTAACGAGCTTGCTGCCGCTAAAGACAAGATCGCCATGGAAGCAGGAATGTCGGCGGATACGGAGAATAGTCAGTACGGGTATCGAATTCTCACCAGCAACCTCGAAGAGTCGCTGGAAATCTCCGCCGAGGTACTGCGGAACCCGACTTTCCCCGACGACGAGCTTGCGAAGTTTCAGCAGCAGATCCTCGCTTACCTGTCGAACGTAGAGACAAATCCAGCGCGCAACGCCACACCACTTTTTCGTCGCGCACTGTACGGCGTAGACCATCCGCTCGGTGGCGTCTGGACACCGGAGTTAGTCAAAAACCTGAATCGCGAGCGCATCCGCGAATTTCATGCGCGGGAAGTTGCGCCGGACAACATGACCGTTTTCATGATTGGCGATATTGACCTGGAAACAGCAACGCGTGCACTGAACAAGACGTTCGGACGATGGACTGACAAAAGCCGGTCGCAGATCAAGCCCATCGGCAGCATTACGTTGACCGGACCGCGAGTTATTCTTGTTGATCAGCCAGGGGCGCCACAAAGCAGCATTCGGGTTGGCCACGGCCTTGCGCCTTACGACTCAAAGGCCGCCACCGAATTGAACATCGTTAACGCTATCTTTGGCGCCGACTTCGAGGCGCGGATGAACATGAATTTGCGCGAGGACAAATCCTGGTCGTACGGCATTAGCTCATCCATCGCCAATAACACCAGCGGCGATCAGTTCCTGGTTGTTGCCGGTAGTGTGCAAACGGACAAGACAGCCGAAAGTCTTGCAGAAATAATGCGTGAGTTTTCCGAGTATGTGACCACGCGACCGGCGACGGAAGAAGAGCTAAAGCGCGTCAAGTTGAATCGCATCCGATCATTGCCAGGACGTTTCTCATCGAAGCGAGGCTTCCTGGCCAGCATGATGACGTCAAACACTTTCGGACTGCCGTTTGACTACGCGGAGAATACTGCTGCGCGTGTCGAAGCCGTTTCGCTGGAAGGAGTTAACACCCGCGCGCATGAAGTGATTCACCCCGCGGAGTTAACCTGGATTATCGTCGGCGACCTTGCCCTGATTGAAGAAAAGGTTCGTGCATTGAACTACGGTCCTGTCGAGGTATGGGACAGCTTCGGTAATCACCTGCGCTAACCATCGCATTGTCCTGGGAGGAGACATGAAATCACTGTGTTCCGTCGTAACATTATACCTGCTAGTTGGCTTTGCCCGTGCAGCTGCCTCGTCCGAGCCGCTCCTGGAACGAGAGTTTGCTCGCTTTGGCGAATTGGCCGGAGGCACGATGGGGATTGCTGCAGTGCACCTGGAATCCGGACGAAGCGCCTGGCTTAACGCCAACGAGGCATTTCCGATGGCCAGTACGTACAAGGTGCCAATCGCGGCCCGGCTGCTGGATATGGTCGATAACGGCGAATTGACCCTCGATCGCAGAGTTGAGATCGGCACGGAACAATACTCGCCGGGCAGCGGAATGATCGCAAAATTACTGGACGATCCGGGCCTGTCCGTGTCCGTGCACAACCTGCTCGAAATCATGCTTCTTATCAGTGACAACACGGCGACCGATCGGCTGCTCGAGAGCGCGGGCGGTGGCGCTGCCGTCACGGCGCGAATGAGGTCGCTTGGGATTGAGGATGTTCGTGTGGACAGGCCAACCATCCGCCTTATTGGCGACTGGCTTGGCGTCGACGAAATGCCTTCCGCTGCCGGCAGGCGCTGGGACGCTTACGAAGCGCTGGCTGAAGCTAACGGGGAACGTGCGCGGGAGCAGGCGGCACTGGCGTTCGAATCCGACCCGCGCGACACGTCGACGCCGCGTGGCATGGCGATGCTGCTGGAAAAAATCTGGCGCGGTACGGCGCTCAGTGATTCGTCGCGCGCTTTGCTTTTAAACATCATGGAACGTTGCGAGACTGGCCTGGCACGTATCAAGGGGATATTGCCCGAGGGAACCGTCGTCGCGCACAAAACAGGGTCGATTGGTCGAACCACCAATGACGTCGGAATTATTACCCTGCCTGGCGATGCCGGCCACGTCATCGTGGTGGCATTCGTCAAGAGTTCAGATCGCGATGTGGCCGATCGCGAGCGCGCGATCGCCGAGGCAGCGCGAGCCGCATACGACTACTTCTTGTTTACGACCAACTGAAAACGCACTGTTTACTCCGCCGTTTTCTATGTCTTCAGGGCAGGAAGATTGTCGCCGGGTGTTCAAGCAGGTCTTTGACGTGCTGGATCATTGCCGCTGCGTCATAGCCATCGACAAATCGATGGTCGAATGAGGACGACAGATTCATCATCAGGCGCACGGCTATCTGGCCGTTGACCACAACCGGGCGCTCAATTGCCTTATTGACACCAATGATTGCTACTTCCGGCAAGTTAATGACCGGCGTCGATACCACACCGCCGAGTTTGCCGAGACTCGTAATTGTAATCGTCGAACCCGACAGCTCTTTCTTTTTTGCCGTGTTGGTTTTTGCCGCCTCAGATACGCGCTTGATTTCACTCGATAGCATATTGATGGATAAGGCCTGGGCGTTCCGCACAACCGGCACCTTCAGACCGTCCGGAGTCTGTGTCGCAATGCCCAGGTGAACCGCACCGTGGTGCAGCAGGACATTGCGGTTCTTGTCATAGGTAGTATTGCACTGTGGAAAACTCTTGAGCGCACGAATCAAGGCGAGACTGATGAACGGCAACAGAGTGAGCCTGGCCGAGACATTTGCCTTGCCGTTCAGGTGCTGCCGCAGTGCTTCCAGTTCGGTAATGTCGACTTCCTCGACGTAGGCAAAGTGCGGGACTTCCCGGTTAGCCTCAGCCATTCGCTCTGCGATGATGCGCCGCAGGCCGATCACTGGAACCTCTTCGATTGTTGTCGGAGCGGGCGCGACCCGTAACGGCGCTGCGGCATTGCCATGCGTGGTCAAAAACTGCTCGAGGTCGGCGCGCAATATTCGGCCGCCCCCCCCGCTGCCGGGCACGGTGGACAGATCGATTCCGGTTTCTTTTGCGAGGCGGCGAATTGCCGGCGACGTAATAACCTTGCTGTTGACGACGGCAACGGGATCGGGGCGCTCAACCACCGGTTCCACCAACGCAGCTGACTTCTGATTAACCCTGTCCGGTTTTGCGGCGTCGGGCACGGCGTCAGTTTCGAAGACTATCAGAGGCGCGCCAACCGCGATCATCTCGCCGGGCTTGCCCGCCAGCGTTACGACTTTGCCCGACACCGGCGAGTTCAGCTCGACCGCCGCCTTGTCAGTCATCATCGTGCAGACAACTGCCTCTTCAGCGACCGTATCGCCGACTTGTACATTCCATTCGCTGATTTCCGACTCGACGGTGCCTTCGCCGAGATCGGGTAACTTGAATATGTACTCGCTCATGCCGCCTCCATCACTTTGCGAATCCCAGCTGCAAGACGCTTCTGCCCGGGAAAGTACTGCCATTCAAAAGCATGCGGATAAGGTGTATCCCAGCCGGCCACACGCTCGATCGGCGCTTCCAGGTGATAGAAGCAGGCTTCCTGGACCGTCGTTACCAGCTCTGCGCCAAATCCCGAGTAGCGAGTGGCCTCATGGGCGACCAGGCAGCGGCCTGTCTTTTTGACGGACTCGGTAAGCGTAGTCGTGTCCAGCGGCGAAAGCGTGCGTACATCGATAATCTCTGCATCAACGCCGACCAGTTTTGCGGCCGCCTGGGCAACATGCACGAGCGTGCCATAGGTAATGATAGTTAGTTCGTTACCGGGCTCTACGATCTCTGCGGAGCTAAGGGGCACAGTATAGTAATCCTTGGGTACATCGCCTTTCGGGTGTGAGGCCCACGACACCGCTGGCTTGTCGGGATCGCCATCGAAAGGTCCGTTGTAGATCCGTTTCGGTTCAAAAAAGACCACCGGGTCGTCCGCCTCGATGGCACTGATCAAAAGGCCCTTCGCGTCATAGGGGTTTGATGGCATGACAACCTTGATGCCGCTGATATGCGTAAAAATAGCCTCCGGGGATTGCGAATGGGTCTGGCCGCCCCGAATTCCCCCGCCACACGGCGTGCGAATGGTCACTGGCGAAAAGAAATCGCCGCCACTTCGATATCGGATCCGCGCCAGTTCGCTGACCACCTGGTCGAAGCCAGGGTAGATGTAATCGGCGAACTGGATTTCGGCGACCGGGCGCAGTCCGTTCAGACCCATACCAATCGCCGTTCCGATGATACCGCCTTCGGCAATAGGCGCATCGATGACCCGGTGCTCACCGAACTTCCGCTGCAACCCGTCGGTGCAGCGAAACACGCCGCCAAAATAACCGACATCCTCGCCAAGGATAACCACGTTCGGGTCCTTATCCATTACGATGTCGAGGCCGGAGCGAATTGCTTCGATCATGTTCATCTGTGCCATGTCTAACCCTCCAGCTCGAGCATCTCGCGACGCTGTTGCTCAAGGTGTTCCGGGACCTCGGCGTAGACATCGTCGAACATTCCTGACGGATCAAGGAACGGTCCCTCGGTCATCGTTCCGGATGCGCGTGCTTCCTTCCAGGCATCGGCAACCTTGGCACGATACTCTGCAATAACTTCTTCGTGTTGTTCTTCGGACCAATGTCCCTCGGCGATGAGGTGCTGCTTCAGTCGCTCGACCGGATCTCCCAATGGAAATGACAGCCACTCATCCTTCGGCCGGTATTTGCTCGGGTCGTCGCTGGTGGAATGGGCTCCGCCCCGATAAGTCACGTGCTCGATAACCGTCGGTCCGCCGCCACGCCGCGCGCGATCCGCGGCCCACAAGGTTGCCGCATAGACAGCCAGAAAGTCGTTGCCGTCAACGCGAATACCCGGAATACCCAGTCCCACTCCGCGGGCCGCGAACGGCCGTCGTTCACCGCCAGCAAAACCCTGGAATGTCGAAATCGCCCACTGGTTATTGACGATATTGAGGATGACCGGTGCCTGGTAAACGGCAGCGAATGTCAATGCATAATGAAAGTCCGCTTCAGCCGTACTGCCGTCGCCGAGCCAGGAAGCGGCGATGTGGTCTTCACCCTTGATAGCCGACGCCATCGCCCAGCCTACCGCATGCGGGTATTGAGTTCCGAGATTGCCCGACAGCGAGAAAATGTTGGCATCCTTATTGTGATAAAGGATTGGCAACTGCCTGCCCTTGCACATGTCGCGGGTATTCGAGAGGCATTGGCACATCATGTCTACCAGCCTGGTTCCGCGGTAGAGAAAAAGGCCGGTATTTCTGTATGACGGAAAACACATGTCACCGGCACGCAGCGCCATGCCCTGTGCTATCGAAACGGCTTCTTCGCCTTTGGATTCCATATAGAAACTGATCTGGCCCTGGCGCTGTATCTGCCAGAGACGTTGATCAAAAACCCGATTGAGCAACATGAACCGCAGACCGATTTGCAGTTTTGCAGGGTCGAGATTCGGGTCCCACTCGCCTTGCGCCCGGTGATCGTCGTCGAGCACACGAACCAGGCTGCTGCTCAGATGTTCGATATCGCGCGTTCGGGCGTCGATCGCCGGCTTTTCCACACTGCCGGCCGGTGAGAGGTCCAGGTAACTGAAGTCTGGTTTATCGCCCGGACGGGCCGAAGGGCGGGGGATATGCAGTCGTGACTTTCTGGCCATACGAATCCGATACTCGTGTCGTTACTGTGCACTTACCTAAGCACACAATATATCCCCAAAAACGGCATACGTGGTTGCATTTGTCTTTGCCAAGTCATTGTATGAAGCATAGTATATGCACTAACAAGCGCTATTTGATCATAAACTATGCAGAAAATTGACCTTGATCAGACGGATCGACGAATCCTGAGCCTGCTGCAGACAAAACCGGGCATTAACGCCACGGACATCGGTGAGAGGATCGGGCTCTCGCAGTCTGCCTGCTGGCGCAGGATACAGCGCCTCAGAGGCGAAGGGGTTATCAAGGATCAGCCCGCCATTCTCGATCGCGAAAAAGTCGGTCTGAGTACGATGGTGTTTGCGCACGTGAAACTGACTTCGCACGGACGAAGCAACATCACCGACTTCGCAGATGCAGTTCGCCAGTACCCGGAGGTGCTGGACTGCTACGTGGTGCTCGGTAACGTCGACTTTCTTCTGCGAATCGTCGCGGAAGATATCAAGGACTACGAGCGCTTCATGTACGAGAAGTTATCGCAGCTCCCCGGCGTTCAGGAGGTAAATTCGAGTATCGCGCTTTCCGAAATCAAACACACGACGGTCCTGCCTATCTGACAACTTGTGGCGACCGTTGTATCCGACTGGCTGCACGCAGGATAGATATCCGCAGAACCGCGGCCATCGGTGCCAATGAGTTTGGTCCGGTTGCTCACCTCAGGGCCATGACCGGCTAGCAGCCCCCAACCTTTGCGTGATTCCGCTGACAGGCATTACCATCTGACCAGCGCCGCATCGCAACGTTGTTGATCACCGGATCGCAGTCTCGTATTGTCTTTGCAGAAGTGGCAGGGATCGAGTTCACTATTCCCCGCGTTGCCATGACTCACCCAGGCGGTGTCGCCGGCAAACCGTGCGTGCAAGCAGCAGACTATGAAACAGACCGGGCAATTAGTTCGCGGTCGAATTCACGGCTTCACGGAACGTTCGGCATAGCAACGGTTCCTGGGCGGCGGCGACCTGGGACTCGGCCGCAAATTCCATGACCGGACCCTCGGGGCCGGGGAAAGCAGGCCACTGTGGAAATCCCGTTGCATTGGGGTTTCCATTGCGCGCCAGGTTGATCCAGTAGCCCATCATCTGCCTTGCAAGCCGCCAGTCGGTGTCTGTGGTGGTCATCCACGGGTCATGTGTGCCGAAGACATAGGGAAGCTCTGCGCCATGGTAGGCACGAACCTCGGCCCCGGCTTCCCCTTCACGTACTCGCGAAAAGTAGTAAACCCAGCCATTTCCATTGCGCAAGGTCTGCGCGGCGGCGAGATACTGGGACGGACAAAGCATGTGTTCCGCAGCGTATATCCGATCGAGCGCTTCGCGCGGATCCGTTTCATTCGCGAGCGCGGCAACAACAGCGCCCGAATTGAGGAACTCTGATTGGGCAATCGCTTCCGCGACATCGGCCGACGTTGCCGTCGCCGGCGTCGACGCATACTGTTCGTCTGCATTACTGCCGATGATAAACGGCACATCCGCGATCCCGCCGTCGTTAATGGCCTCCCAGACGGACCGCGTAACTAATCGGCCGTCGATCGCCGGCGAATGATAGTAGGATTTCGCCTGATCCTCATAGGCTCGCAGCAACTCGACCGCTGGCACGTTGCGCAGACTTTGCAGCGATTCCGGCCCCGTAAAGCCGAAGAGACGTGCTGTTGCAAGGCCGCGTTCCTGTTCGTCAGCAAGCGTCGGCGAGTACCCGCGGCCCAGACCGAATCCGGCGGTGCTCTGCATGATGGCAGCATGAAATAGCCCTCGTGCTTTTTTAGTCGACATAAGTGCCAGCACGTCCTGGGCGCCCGCAGACTCTCCGAACAGGGTGATCCGATCCGGATCACCGCCGAATTTTTCGATGTTCTTCTTCACCCATTCGAGGGCAGCAAGCTGGTCCCAAAGGCCGAAATTGGCGTCGTCAAGTTCCGGATGGGAAAAGAAGCCGAAGACGCCGAGTCGATAGGCGATGCTTACGACGACGACACCTTGTTCCGCCAGTGCATGGCCGTGGTAATTCGGCTCATATGACCAGCCACTGTTGTTGCTGCCACCGTGGATGTACACCATCACCGGCAACGATGCCTCTGTTTTCATATCCGGCGTCCAGATGTTCAGGTAAAGGCAGTCTTCGCTGACATCCAGATCCGCAAAAACCTCCCGTTTCGCGCCGAAAGTTTCAGCCAGTCCCCTGTACCACTCGAGGATGCGCGGCGACTGCATGCAGGCCGGCGCGAAACGGGTAGCGTCACGTTCGGCGACCTTTTTCTGTAACGATTTTGGCAATTGCCAGCGAAGCTCGCCCACGGGCGGCTCGGCGAACGGTACGCCGCGAAATACAGTCACGCCACGCTCAAGCGCTTCACCTGACAGTCTCTCGCCGGCGACGGAAACGGGCGGTGCTTCGGTACACGCACTCAGTGCGAGAGCGATCATGATGAGAGTCGCCGGATGACTCATCGGTCATTGCTCGTGACGAATACGGAGCGAAGTAAATCGAGGACGACCGGTTCCAGCTTCATCTCGCTCTCCTGATCATCCTTGATATAACTCGTAAACACCGCAACGACGTCCTGCCGGGGGTTGACCGCCAGTCCCTGTCCGGCCCAGCCGCCCTTGTAAAAAGTGCCATCAACGTAGATTTCATCCCATTGATACACATTGTGACTAATGCCGCTCTGCACAGCTGACGGGTAGCCTGCATTAGACCTGAGAGACGGATTGCCACCGTCCTGGATCAATTTCAGATAATCGTCCGAGATGATCTGCTGGCTACTGACTTTCCTGTAACTCGGCGTAAACAAGAGGCCGAACCGTGCGACATCCCGCATGGTTGCAAGAAAACCCCCATGGGTAACCGGAATGCCGTAGCGTGGCGCAATGAATGATGCATCAGATTCAGCACCGATCCGAAACCATACCTCGCGCGTCAGTGCATCCTGAAACGGCATCCCGGTTACCTCCTCGACAAGCCAGCTGAGGATGAATGTGTTGACACCGGAATATGAAAATACTTCGCCAGGCTCATTGATTTTTCGGGCCTTGAATGAGGCGACAAAATCATAGGGATTGTCGGGCGCATTTTCATCGCGGTAACCATCGCCGATACTCATTGAATACAGGTAGTAGCAGGTCTCGCGGCTCGTGTAGTCATCGGCGCAGTCAAGGCCGGTTGCCATGTCGAGCAAGTTGCGGACCGAAATACCGGCAAAGCTCGAGTTACGCAGTGCGGAAATATATTTGTCAATCGGCTGGCTTACATCAATTTCACCTCGCTCCTCAAGGATACGAACGACAGTTGACACGAGAACCTTGGCGACTGACCAGTAAACCGGCTTCTCGTAGGGCTGCATTCGCGGGTAGCTTTCAAAAACGATATCTCCCTTGTGCAGAATTACAATTCCCATTGCGGTCGTGTACTCGCTGTACAGGAATTTATCAAATGACAACTTTCCGCCAGGCGTCTCCACTTCGAACTCCGAAATCGCCTGCAGCGGCCTGGTTTCCAGTGGCCGAACCGATCCATGTCGATAGACGTTAACCGTCGGGAAGATCTTGTGCAGATTGCGAAACCGCCACCCCTGGATTTCTCCGTATTCGGTCCACCAGATATCGGTCGTGGGAATGCTCTCAATTCCGTGACGCGACTCCTCTACTGTCGTTGCCGGCTCGAATTCGGCACTGTCCGCCGTTGCTGGCTGACCGCAGTCAGCCAGCAGGGCGATCGACCATAGCGCGAATGGCAGGGTTGATTTGACGGTCATGTTCATTATTGTCTTCGCCTACTTGGTCAATCCACAGGGTGAAACACCGGTTTCCGGAACGTTTGACGACAGTCTAAAATATTGCCGCAATACATTGAGAGCAAATCGAGATGCATGACAACAGACCCATTCGCGAATTAATCGCATGTCAAAAACCCGGTTGGTCGCTCGAGCAGCGATTCTACACCGATCCCGAAATCTACCAGCTGGAGCTGGACCAGATTGTAATGCGAAACTGGATTTTCGCCGGTCATCAATCTGAACTGGCGGAGCCCGGTGATTTCAAGGTGATGAATGTCGCCAACGAGTCGGCGATCATTGTTCGTGGCCAGGACGGACAAATCAGGGCGTTTGCCAATGTCTGCCGCCATAGAGGCTCGCTTGTCTGCCTGGAAAAAGCAGGGAATGCACGAAAGTTCACGTGCCCATATCACGGTTGGGTGTTCAGCACCGAGGGTGAGTTGGTCGGCACCCGTGATATGCCAACGGATTTCAAACGGGAGGAATACAGTCTGCATCCCGTGTCCATCGATGTGGTTTACGGACTGATGTTTGTCTGTTTCTGCGACGATCCGCCATCACTGGATGCGGCCAAACGCGACCTTGCCGAGCCGATGGCAATGTTCGATTTCGAAAACCTCAAGGTGGCCGCGACCAGAAAATATCCGATTGCAGCGAACTGGAAGTTATCCGTCGAGAACTACCAGGAGTGCTATCACTGTGCGCCGGCGCATCCCGAGTACGCCAAGATGCATACGTTGATGCTTGATAATAAGAAAATTGAGCGCGTGCAAGGACATATGCTGGAAAAAATGGCCGCCTGTGGCCTCAAGGAAATGAGTTTCGATTTTACGGACACGGAAGCGCCCCCGGGGCAGCAGGGCTATGCTTACAGCCGCACGGCCATGTTTGAAGGGTACAAAACGGGAAGTCGCACAGGGGAGCCGCTCGCGCCCTTGCTCGGCAAAATCAAGGATTATGACGGCGGCGCTTCGGACTTCACTTTTGGTCCGTTTTCCTTCTTCCTCGCCTATAGCGACCATGTCGTCGGATACGTGTTTACCCCTGTCGATCCGACGCATTGTCAGTGCCAGATCTACTGGATGGTGCGTGGCGACGCCAGGGAAGGTAAAGATTATGACCCGGAAGAATTGGTGTGGCTCTGGGATATCACCACTTACGCTGACGAAAAAATTATCGTCGATAACTGGAAAGGCATTAATTCGCGTTTCTACAAGCCGGGCCCTTTTTCAGGCATGGAGAGACTTGAGCAACGCTGGGTCGAGTGGATTTTGCATGAACTCAGGCGTGCGCCAAGCGTGATCAGCTAGTCGATTTTTTGCATCCGTCGGCTGATTGTCCATGCGAGCAGGACGCCGACCGATACGAACAGCATGATCAGCGTGGCTAACGCGTTGATGTCGGGTGTGACGCCAAGCTTCACCTTCGAAAAGATCAGCATCGGCAGCGTGCTGCCACCTGGTCCGGACACGAAGCTTGCGATGACGAGGTCATCCAGTGACAGGGTGAAGGCGAGCAACCAGCCCGCAACCATCGCTGGCGCGATAAGCGGCAGGGTAATGTCGAACATGACGCGCAGCGGATGACCACCCAGATCCATCGCCGCTTCCTCGAGTGACTCATCCATCGCGGACAATCTCGATTGCACGATCACGGCGACATAGGCCATCGCAAACGTCGTATGGGCGATTGTTATCGTGCCGAATCCCCGTTGTGAGGGCCAGCCAATGAGCTGCTGCAAGCTGACGAACAGCAACAGCAGCGAAAGGCCTGTAATGACTTCTGGCATCACCATCGGCGACGTTATCATGCCGGTAAACAGGTTGCGGCCTCTGAATTGGCCGAAACGGGACAGCGCCATGCCTGCCATCGTCCCGAAAAGCGTCGCCAGTGTTGCAGCGCTAATCGCGACCTCAAGGCTCAGGGACAGCGCTGACATGATCTGATCATTCCGGAACAGCTCGCCGTACCAGCGCGTCGAAAAGCCACCCCAAATCATTGCCAGGCGCGAGTCATTGAAGGAGTAGACGATGACTGACAGTAACGGGATATAGAGAAAAGCATAGCCAAAAGCCAGCACGGATATGATGAAGCGCGAATTTCCTTTCATTGCGTACTCGCTGTTGCCCGCGCCTGATTTCTTTGCAGTAACACGATTGGAATAACGACGAGAATAATCAAGACAATGGCAACCGCCGAGGCCAGCGGCCAGTCACGATTCGTAAAAAACTCGTCGAACAACATGCGCCCGATCAACAGCGATTCCGGGCCGCCAAGCAGGTAAGGGATAACATACTCGCCGGTCGCCGGAATAAACACGAGCAGACAGCCCGCGATAACACCGGGTCGAGCGAGCGGCCAGGTTATGTTCCAGAAAGCCTGTGCCCGTTTTGCGCCCAGGTCCTGTGCTGCTTCAACCAGGTCAAGGTCCATGCGCTCCAGCGTCGCGTACAGCGGCAGTATCATGAAGGGCAGGTAGGAATAAACCAGTCCGATGTAGACGGCAAAGTCTGTATACATCATGGCGATCGGATGGCTGGTAATACCGGTCCACATCAGGAAATTATTAATCAATCCGTAGTTGTTCAGCAGGCCCATCCAGGCGTAAACGCGGAGCAAGAAGGAGATCCAGAACGGCAACACGATCAGCAGCAATAGAATGTTACGTGTCCTGGGTGCCGCCCTGGCAATTCCGTATGCAATCGGAAAGCCAAGCATCAGGCACAGCAGTGTCGCCGCTGCCGCCATCACGACCGACCTGAGGTATGTGAACGCATACAGCTTGTCGGTAAACAGGAAGGCGTAGTTGTCCGCTGTAATCTGCAGACGGCCGGCATCATCAAAAGCCGGGGTAAACGGCGGCTGCGCCAGTATGGGGTCGGCTACGCTTATCTTGAGGATGATCGCAAAGGGTGCAAAAAAGAATACTGCCAGCCAGACATAGGGAATGGCTATTACGAATCGTTGCCATGCGGTATCGGTCAGCCTGGCGGACGCAGCAGTCACGAGCTAGCCTTCCAGCACGGCCGCGCTTCGCGGGCGCCAGGAAATGAATACCTCGTCGTTCCACTCGAGAAAGCGCTCGGCAGACCGCTGCCTGTTTTGCGCGCTGACCAGGACAATCTTGTTGCTGGGCAGGCGAATCCTGTACAGCGAAAGGTTGCCGAAGTAGCCGAAGTCCTCGACGATTCCCTGCAGACAGGTGTCCTCGTCGTTGTCGGGACGATACTGACTGATAAAGATCTTCTCCGGGCGGACAGCCACACAGACTTTGCTGCCTTTTTTCATCGGCGCATCGCAAAGCGCCGTCAAAGCGGTATCACAGTCGTCAGAAATCACTGCCACTCGTTCGTCAGTGGATTCCGATACCGTGCCCTCAAACGTATTGATCGTGCCGATGAAGTTTGCAACAAACCGGTTGCGGGGAAATTCGTAGATTTCCTTTGGCGTTCCGATCTGCTCGAAGCGTCCCTTTTCCATCACGGCGATCCGGTTAGAAAGAATCATGGCTTCCTCCTGATCGTGCGTAACTACGATGAACGTGATGCGAAGTTCATCCTGGATATTCATCAGTTCGAACTGAGTGTGTTCGCGTAGCTTCTTGTCCAGCGCAGCCAGCGGTTCGTCCAGCAATAGTACTTTCGGCTTCTTCACCAATGCTCGCGCCAGGGCAACGCGTTGCCGCTGACCACCGGATAGCTGATGCGGTCGTCGCTTTGCATAATCCTCGAGTTTGACCAGCTGCAGCATTTCGCTGACGCGAGTGGCGATCGTCGCCTTCGGCATACGTTCCTTTTTCAAACCGTAGGCTATGTTCTGTTCGACACTCATATGAGGGAACAGAGCGTAGGACTGGAACATCATATTGACCGGCCGTTCGTATGGCGGTTGCTCCGTGATATCTACGCCATCGAGCAGGATACGGCCGGACGTAGGAGTTTCGAATCCCGCAAGCATTCGCAATAGCGTTGTCTTGCCGCAACCAGACCCGCCCAGTATCGAGAACAGCTCACCTCGTTCGATCTTCAGATCCACCGCATCAACGGCCGCAAAGCTGCCGAAGTGTTTACTTAATTCGCGTACTTCGATGAAGGCGTCGTGGCTATCGTTCCCGCTCATACTGTATTTTTTTCCAGAATGGACATTGTCCTAAATACCCGCCTTCACGCGGGCAAACGAACGGGTTCTGAAGCGCTCCCTTTTTGGGTCGACCGAGAGAACCGGGTACAGCACGTCCCAGTCCTCCTCCGACGGAAATATCGCCCGATTATGCATAAACTCGTCACTGAGCAGTGCCCACGATGATCTGTTGGAATTCGCGTACTGAACCTCTCGTGCGATGTCTGCGGCAATGTCCGGACGCATCAGAAAATTCATGAAAAGATACGCGTTGTCCTTGTGCGGCGCGTCCGATGGCATGTAAACGCCATCGACCCAGAGGCCGGAACCCTCTTTTGGCATGGTGTAACGCAAGTCCAGATCCAGGCCCGCTTCCCCGGCGCGCCGGGCCGCGTTCGCATAGTCACCGCCCCAGCTCATCGCAACGCAGACTTCCTGGCTGGCGAGGTCGATCTGCATTTTCTGGTTGCTGAAGTAGCGAATGTAGGGCCGGATTTTCATTAACTGCGCTTCGGCCGCCGCGAGACTCTCATCGTCGACTGCATTCGGGTCCATGCCAAGGTAGGAAAGTACCATCGGGTAAACATCCGTGGGGCCATCCAGAAGGCTGATACCGCAGTCGGCGAGTTTGGAAGCGACTTCAGGATCGAACAGGACGTCCATCGAGTCCATCGGATGACCGGGCAGGCGTTCGAATACCAACCTGGCATTCCATGCGTAGCCGGTTGTGCCCCAATGGTAGGGAGTGGCGTACCCCCGGGTCTTTTCGTAAATATCGGTTTTCCGGATGATGTCAGGATCAAGGTGGCGTCGGTTGTCCAGGCGCGAATAATCCAGGCGCTCGTATATGCCAAGCGGCGTGAGCCGTGTCGAGTATTGACTGCTGTGAACAACGACGTCGTAACCGGAATTTCCCGCGAGCAACTTTACGTCGACGACCTGTGAGCCGTCATAAATGTCGTAATTAACTTTTATCCCGTATTCCGCTTCAAATTTTTCCACGGTGTCCGGCGCAATGTAGTCTGCCCAGTTATAGACATTGACTACGTTCTCGCCGTTTGCGGAGCCGGCCGACTGGTCGGTTGTACAGGCTGCCGACGATAGTGCCGTCACCACAATGAGAGTTCGCAGACTGGTCGGGATACACATCAGCCAAGAATACTACGAAATGCCGCTATCACATCCCGTCAAGGCCCCGCTTTAGCAGGTTGCGGGCAATAATGAGCCGCTGAATCTCACTGGTGCCCTCCCAGATTCTGTCGACCCGCAGCTCCCTGAAGAATCGTTCTGCGACATTTTCGCGCATATAACCGCGGCCGCCGAAGATTTGCAGTACGCGGTCGGCGATACGATTGGCCGCTTCCGAGACGAACAGTTTCACCATCGAACAGCGATTGTGCAGTGCCTTGAGGTCTTCGCCGCGATCGCTTGCCGCGGCCGCCTCGTAAGTCATCAGTCGAGCGGCCCAAAGCTCGGTCGCGCAGTCGGCGAGCATAAATTGAATCGCCTGTTTCTCTGCAAGAGGTTCACCACCAACCATTCGAGTACGAGCGAATGCGGTGACGTCTTCGATCAGTCGGGCGGCAGCCCCGCAGCTGCGTGCACCAATCATCAAACGCTCATGGCGAAACCAGCTATGTGTATAAGCCATGCCGTCGCCGGGCTTGCCAACCCGCTTTGCGGCAGGAACGCGAACATCCTTGAATACGTAGGTTGGATGGTGTGCGGCATAGGTGTGACTGAACAGCGGATTATCGGTCATTTCGACGCCATCCGTACCCATATCCACGAGGAACAGGGCCTCATCATCTTCGTCCGGCAGGCGAGCCTGAAACCAGAAGAAGTCCGCAAGGTTTGCACTGGTGACGTACCACTTCTCGCCATTTAGCAGGTACGCGTCCCCAACCCGATGCGCGGTTGCCTCAATGCCGGCCACATCAGAGCCTGGTCCGGATTCCGTAATGGCGTAGCAGTCCTTTTTTTCGCCGCGCATCATCGGCAAAACGTAGTCCGCAATCTGTTTCTCGGTGCAGGCTTCGAACATCCATTCCTGCGGTTCGGAAAAACACCAGGACAGCGCATTTGTAACGCGACCGAGTTGTTCCCAGATTGCAACCTGTTCCAACATGGGTAACTGCAGTCCGCCGTGAGATTTCGGTACGTCGATCGCACTGAAACCCAGTTCGATAGCGCGACACTTGTTTTTCTTTACTATCTCTTGCGGTAAAACGCCGCCATTCAGTTCTGCCTCGACTTCGTAAGGTTGCAAATATTCGTCGGCGTAAGCTCGCGCTTTGGCTTGCCAATCCAGGGCGCTCTGGCTGAGTTCAATTTTCAAGGCTGGTTCTCTTTTAGGTAGTGGTTCGGAAAAATTGCCTGCAGGTAACTTAGAACGGCCTGCAGTGCTATCGATCGGTTAAACGTCTTGGGATTGACCAGGCAAGAAAGCCAAAGACCGTCCGTCAGCGAAGACAGCGCCTCTGCCACCATTTCCGCGTCTGTGCCCGTGTATTCACCTTCGCGAACAATGGCGTCCGTCAACCCCACCATGATCTCATGCTGCTTGTTGTCGTAGCTGGCGCAAATGCGCTGGTAGGTGGGCACTGCCCTGACCTCACCCCAGAAGGCGAACCAGACGGCGAGCTTGCTGCGGTCACATATTGCCGGTTTCAGGTCCATTTTCATGAGTGCAAGAAGTTTGGCAGAGGCATCATCCGGAGCCCCCGCCAGTGCGTCCATGAACGCACCGTGGTACTCCTCCGCCAGGAACAGCAGGGTCTCGTTCAGGAGGTTGTCCTTGCTGTTGAAATGCAGGTTGACGATGCCCTGGGAGAGTCCGGCTTCCTTCGCCACATCTGCAAGCGTCGTGCTGCCGAGACCTTTCTTCGAGATGCATTTGATAGTCGCGTCGATAAGCTGCTGGCGCCGATATTTCTTGGCGATTGCCCGCCGGGTTGACTTCCCGTCGCTGGCGCTAACCATTCACAACTCGCCTATTTCTCAACAACTTGCAAGTCCTGTATTTACGTAAGTATCTGTTCATAGTGTAAATAATGTCACAAAATGAATAACTATTCATTCATTTTTGTGGACACCCACGTTGCCTTCGTGAGATCCTTTGCAGCATCGCAGTGGTATGGAGGCCGTATGAGGTCCCTCGACAATTCGAATCGTCACTTCAAAAAAGCGCTTACCCGGCTGCCGCTGGGCGTCGCATCAAACTTTCGCTACTGGGGCGACGACAAGACGATTTACGCCAAACGCGGCCAGGGCGGCCGAATCTGGGATATCGACGACAACGAGTACATTGACTACCGGCTGGGCTATGGCCCGGCCATTCTTGGCTACGCGGATCCACGGGTCGATGCCGCCGCACGCGAGGGAATCGATGTCGGTGGTGTCTTCGCCCTGTCGACGGAACTGGAATACACGGTCGCGCAGCGAATCTCGCGCATGGTGCCTGCCGCGGAACTGGTGAGGTTTTCGAATTCGGGGACCGAGGCGGTCATGGCGGCACTCAGAATCGCCAGAGCCCACACCGGCAAAGACGGTCACATTGTCCTGGAAGGCGGCTACCACGGCGTATTCAACGAAGTGCTTTGGTACTCGGAGATCGAAGACTGGGATCCCACTGACGGTGAGCCCGAAGTACTGCCTTTCGGCGACGGTATTCCGCATGTCACCAAGCGACTTTTTCATACCGCGCCGCTCAATGATGCGGACGCCATCGAAGCGCTTTTCAAGAAACACGCTGACAAAATTGGCGCCTTCCTGATCGAGCCGATCATGGGCAATTGTTGCGGCATCTCTGCAACTGCGCAATACATGAAGGCAGTTCGCGAGATCTGTGACCGACACGATGTGCTACTGATCATCGACGAGGTGAAAACCGGCTTCCGGGTCGCCAAGGGCGGCGCGCAGGAGCTTTACGGAATCAAGGCGGATCTTTGTACGTTCGCAAAATCAATGGCTAACGGCTATCCGATATCGGTGGTTGCGGGCCGCGAGGAAATCATGCGCTGCGTCGGCAACGGCGTTGTGCATGGCGGGACCTTCACGGCTCATTCCATCGCCCTGGCCGCCGCTAACAAGACGCTCGAAATTCTGGATGAAACCGATGCGCTCGAAACTATAAAATCTTATGGCGAAAAGCTTCGGCTCGGACTCAGCAAGATATTATCCGACAGAAGCATCGAACACTGTTTCGCCGGGCAACCATCGATGTCGGGCCTTTTCTTCGCTTCCGAGACGCCTGGCGACTACAGGGAGTGGGCAGAATCCGACTATGAATTCTATGATGCGCTGGCACCGGAAATGCATGAACTTGGCATTCTCATTGAGCCGGATTCGCGCGAACCATGGTTCATGTGCGAAGCTCATGATATGAAATGTCTGGCTGAAACGCTGGACAAATTTGAGCGGGCGGTGGAAATTACAATGAGAAAATTGCCGGGCAAGCAACGCAGAATCAGAACAGCCTGAGCTATTCTCCAACGCTACAGGGGCGATATTCATCGATGAAGACTTATGACGCTATCGTCATTGGTGCCGGACATAATGGCCTGACCAATGCCGCGTACCTGGCCAAATCCGGACTTAACGTGCTGTGCCTCGAGAAAAACGAGTATATCGGCGGAGCGACGGTCAGTCGCAATTTGTACAAGGACTGGTACTACTCGAACTGCTCGTATGTGTGCAGTTTGTTGCGCCCGGAAATTTATCGCGATCTCAATCTTGCACGCCATGGCCTGCAGGTAACACCGTACGGCGGCGGAACCGTCTTTATGGAGAACGGCGATTACCTCGGCAATTATCCTGACTACGAGGTTCACCACCGCGAATACGCACGCTTTTCAAAGGCAGATGCCGACGCGTACGACAAATATTCAGCGGACACCATGCGTCAATGCAGATTTATTCGCGACTTCCTGTTACGTACGCCGCCGGACCCTGCCTCGTTCAAGCCTAAGGATCTGAAAGAGCTGGCTTACCTTGGTGCGAAATTTTTCGACATGGGCGAGCAACGGATGTACGACACGATTCGCTTCTGGACGATGAGCGTTGCTGAATACCTTGACGAGTACTTTGAAACCGATGTTATCAAGGCAGCTTTGTCGGGAAGCGGAATTATCGGTACTGCGCTAGGCATCCATTCCCCCGGAACCGCTTATGTCCTGCTGCATCACTATATGGGTGATGTCGACGGCAACATGGGCGCGTGGGGTTATGCGCGCGGTGGTATGGGTTCGGTTGCCAAAGCTATTTGCAGTTCATTTCAGTCATTGGGAGGCGAGCTGCGAACAGATGCCGGCGTTGAGCAGATTATCGTAAAGAACGGCAAAGTATCAGGGGTCGCGCTGACCACCGGCGAAGAGATCAATGCAAAAATCGTCGTCTCTGCCATGGACGTGAAGAGAACCTTTCTGAAGTGCATGGACAAGAAGGATCTCGACGAAGATTTCTACAATCGCGTCAAGAATTTCAAAATTCGAGGCTCGTCCGGAAAACTCAACATCGCACTGGACGGACTGCCGACGTTTCCGGCGTTGCCCAAAGGCAGTCCGTTGCTCGACGGCGATATGCATTTCATTGATTCAATGGAGCGCATGGAACGAGCCTACGACGACTGGAAGGAAGGCACGTGGTCGAAAGACCCGTATGTCGACATGGTAATACCGACGGTGAGTGACCCTACGATGGCGCCACCGGGCAAGCACTTTATGAGTTGCTTCGTCCAATATTGCCCCGCCAAGGTGGAAGGTCGCGACTGGACGGATGAAGAGCGCGATCAGTTCGGCCAGACCGTCATCGACCAGATCGCCGAATACAGCCCGGATTTCAAAGATCTTATCCTGCACGTCGAAATACGTACGCCGCGGGAAATCGAAAACGAAGCCGGTCTGACCGAAGGAAATATTTTCCACGGTGAACTGACCATGGACCAGCTGATGTTCAACCGTCCAATCCCTGGTTACGCGCAGTACCGCGGGCCGGTCGGCGGCCTCTACATGTGCGGATCGAGTAACCATCCTGGCGGTGGTGTGATGGCGGCGCCCGGCTGCAATGCAGCGCGTGAAATTCTATTTGATCTCAAGCGACCGGATATCACGCCGGTCAATTTCGGTGACGACTGATGACTGAACGTTTCGATGCAATCGTCATAGGTGCGGGCCATAACGGCCTGGTCTGCGCGTCCCTGCTTGGTAAGGCAGGCAGAAAAGTGCTGGTCCTGGAGGCCAATGAACAGGTCGGAGGCGCGGCAGTCACCCGGTCATTTGCCGACGGGTATTCAGTGTCGTCCTGCGCACACCTCCTGTACCAGCTACAGCCGCAAGTCGAGAAAGATCTTGGCCTTAAGCTCGAGCTGGCCGGCGACAAGCTCGGTACGGTCGCCCTGTCCCCTGACGGCAAACATTTGCGCCTGAACGATCAGACCGTCTCCGGTGTCGGGGAAAGCGACAAGAAAGAGTTTCGTGCTTTCCATAAACGTATGACGCGCTATGCCGACCTGCTGCGAACGTACCTCAACAAGACGGCTCCGCGGCTGGCCAAGGACGCGAGCAAATCGGATCTGTTGACTCTGGCGCAACTTGGCTTCGATATTCGTCGGCTCGGTCGAACCGAGATGCAGGAGTTTCTCCGGCTGATAGGGATGAATATCCGCGACGAAGTCGTCGAGCGCTTTGAGAGCGGCCTGCTCCGCGGCGCGATCAGCATGGACGCCGTGATGGGTACCCATCTTGGGCCGCGATCACCCAATACAATACTTACCTATCTCTACCGACTGGCGGGAACGCACGGAACGATCAGCCAGCCGGCGGGCGGTATGGGATCTGTTACCGAAGCCCTGGCGCATTCCGCACGGGACAACGGCGCAGTCATTCGTACGGGCATGAAAGTCAGGAAAATCAACATTGAGAACGGCCGCGTCGCCGGCGTCGTTACGGAGTCCGGCGAGACATTTTCCAGTTGGCTGGTCGTTTCCAATGCCGATCCTAAATCGACAATCATGAACCTGGTTGGCGTCAAGAATGTGGAGACCGGATTTACGCGTCGGGTGCATCATATTCGTATGCGTGGCAACGCCGCTAAATTACACCTGGCACTGGACGGACTGCCCGCAATCGCCGGTGTCGAGAAACGCGAGTTTGCCGATCGCTTTGTGATTGCGCCCGACGAAATATATGTCGAACGAGCATTCAATCACGCCAAGTATGGCGAAGCGTCAGCCAGGCCAGTCTTCGAGATATCGTTTCCGAGTTTCCGTGACCCCAGCCTGGCACCGACCGGGAAACACGTCATGTCCGCGATAGTTCAGTACGTTCCTTATGAATTGCGCGAAGGCTGGTCCGATAAGGCGCGCGCGGATTTCGAGAAGCTGGCCATTGAGACGCTGGCGGAGTACATGCCGGACTTGCGCGATCGCATCACAGCTACGGAGCTCCTGACGCCGCTCGACATCGAAGAGCAGTTTCATATTTCAGGTGGCCATTGGCATCATGGGGAGCTGACACTCGATCAGTTCCTGTTTACCCGGCCCGTTGGCGGGGCTCACCAGTATGCGATGCCACTTGACGGGCTTTATTTGTGCGGCGCCGGCACGCACCCCGGCGGCGGCATCAGCGGCGCAGCGGGGCGCAACGCTGCCAGGGCCATATTAAAAGCGGAGAAACTGGTATGACGGTTACTGAAGTCGAACAGGGCAGGTTGCGGTCGCCATTCTATCCGCGGCAGGCGGAAATCGACCGGCTCAATCGTTGGCACGAGTGGAAAGGCTATTCGTCCGCCGATGGATTCTATGACACGACGCTGGAGTATTTTTCGATACGCAACAGTACGGGCGTATTCGATCTGACGCCGATGACGAAATACCGCATAAGCGGGCCGGATGCCCTCGATTTTCTGAATCGACTCGTTACGCGCGACATGACGAAAATAAAGCCGGGCCGTGTTGCATATGCCGTCTGGTGCGACGACGAAGGTCAGGTTATTGACGACGGAACGATATTTCATTTGCGTAAGGGCGAATATCGGCTGTGCTCGCAGGAACGCCACATGGCGTGGCTGAACGCCGCGAAAATCGGCATGGACGTAACGATCGTGGACGAGACCGAGGACGTTTGTGGTCTGGCAGTGCAGGGACCGACCTCGTTCAGCGTCCTCAAGGCGATGGGCCTCGCTGGCATCGAAAAGTTGCGTCCTTTCGGTCTTGCGACATTCGACTTTCAGGGCACCGAGCTCATGGTTTCGCGAACCGGCTTTACGGGCGATCTTGGCTATGAACTCTGGCTCACCCCCGACAAGGCGGTCGCGCTCTGGGATGCGCTGTTTGAGGCAGGCAAGCTATACGGCATCCGGGCAATTGGTACTGACGCGCTGGAACACTCTCGCATCGAGGCTGGATTCATCGCTGCTTATATTGACTTCTTGCCCGCTGACGTCACGGTGCGCACCGGCCGTTCACGTTCACCTTTCGAGCTTGGCCTGGACTGGCTTGTTGACTTCAAAAAACCGAATTTCAATGGTCGCCGCGCGCTGGCGAAGGAAAAAAGTGAAGGCTCTACCTGGCGCCTCGTCAAGCTCGACATAGAAGGTAACAAGGAAGCGCACCATTCCTACATCTACGCGAAAAAAGGGGGTGGCAAGAACATAGGATTTGTCACTTCAGCAATGTGGTCACCGGTGTGCAAGCAAAACATTGCGCTGGGCACTGTAAGGACGCCGCACGGCAACGTTGGCGACAAGCTTTATGTCGAGGTTTACTACCAGCGGGAAATGCACTGGTCGCGCGTTATGGCGGAAGCGACCGTAGTCGATAAACCGTTCTGGGACCCGGCACGTAAACGTGCGACGCCGCCAGGACCGTTCTGAAACAGCAACGCCGAACTCGAAAGTGCAACACCGGCTAGACCCGCTCCTTCGGCCCAGATCCATTGCTGTAATTGGCGCATCGGTGCGTGAAGGTTCGATGGGTGACTGGTCGCTAAGGAACCTGGAACGCGGCGGCTATACGGGAAAAATCTACCCGGTTAATCCAGGATACCGGGATCTGCGTGGCATGCCGTGCTACCCGAGTCTCGACGGCCTGCCGGAAACCCCGGACCTGGTCATGTTTGCGATTGGCGACCGTCACCTCGAGCAGTCGCTGGATGAGGCAATCGCACGGTCCGTTCCCGCGGCCGTGATCATGTCGTCCCTTTATCTGGACAACGACGCGACCCCGCCGCTGAAAGAGCGCCTGCAAAAAAAGATCCTCGATTCGGGACTGCTGGTTTGTGGAGCCAATGGCATGGGCTTTTACAACGTTCGGGACAATACCTGGTGTTGCGGATTCGACAGTGGTTTTCACGCGGCGCCCGGAAACGCGAGCCTGATCAGTCACTCGGGATCCGGCATGAGCGGAATTATCGACTGCGAAGAGCGCCTGCGGATCAATTTCGCGGTGTCCTCCGGCAGTGAATTGTCCGTGTCGATGGATCAATACCTCGACTTCGTGCTCGACCTGCCGGAAACGAAAGTCGTCGGACTGTTTGTGGAAACGGCACGCAACCCGCAAGGATTCCAGGCGGCTCTGGCGAAAGCGGCGGAAAAGCAGATTCCGCTGGTCGCACTGAAGGTTGGCAAGACAAAAAAGGCGGTGGAACTCAGTGTGTCTCATTCCGGCGCATTGGCCGGTGACGATGCAACTTACGATGCCCTGTTTCACGCCTACGGCGTACACCGTGTAAACGATATGGACGAGCTGGCCACCGCAATGATCTTGTTTGCGGAGCTGAATCCTATCGGGCCGGGCGGTCTTGTGACCCTTCACGATTCAGGCGGTGAGCGGCAGTTGCTCGCCGACCTGGCAGCCGAGGCAGGGGTACCACTGACGGACTTGACGGCGGCTACCGTCGCTCGACTCGAAAGGGTGCTCGAACCGGAATTGCCGGCAGTCAATCCGCTCGATGCCTGGAGTCGCGGGGGCGCTACGGCGCGTGAAATCATGACCGAATGTCTCTCCGTGATGCTGCAGGATCCGGGCGCCGCAATTGGCGGGCTTATGCACGACCGGGCCCCCGGTGGCGACATATACCAAAGCTACGTCAGCTACATGGAGCGGGCGCAGGCCGCAGCCGGCAAACCAGTGGCGCTCGTCGCGGCCCGGCAGGGCACCGGCAGCGACCCGCTTGTTGCCGAAGTTACGCACCGCGGCCTCCCTGTTCTGGATGGCGTGATGCCCTTCCTGCGCGGCGTCCGCGGCCTGATGAATTACCGGGACTTTCTCGCAGACCGCTCAACTGACGTACCGCCCGTGAGCCGCGACGCCGTCAGCAAGTGGACTGACATTCTTTCGGCTAAGGCCGCGCTGGATGAAGCGACATCGTTGCAGATGCTGCGGGACTTCGGATTCGTGGCCAGCGATTGCGCGGTGATCTCGTCCTCTGATGAGCTACTCGCGGCCGCCAGCAGGATGTCGTATCCGCTGGTCCTGAAGACTGCAATGCCGGGAATACTGCATAAATCCGAGTGCCGGGGCGTGCAGCTCAATATTGTGGACCAGCAGGAACTGCTCCGAATCTATGAGGACTTTCGGACCAGGATCGGCGCTGTAGCGCTGGTGACGGAGATGGCGAAGGAGGGTGTCGAGATGATCCTTGGTGCACGACGGGACCCCCAGTTCGGGCCGATCGTCACCCTGGGGTTCGGCGGTGTGCTTGCCGAGGTATTGAGGAACGTGACGTTCCTGCTCCCGCCATTCGATGCGGAATACGCCTTGCGCCGCATCCGGGAGCTGCCACTCTACCCGCTGCTCCACGGCGTTCGCGGCCGACCGCCGGCGGCGACCGCGGAGTTCTGCCGCACGGCGGCAAAGTTTTCGGTCATGGTTACGGCGCTGGGCGCTCAGCTGCAAGAGATCGATATTAATCCTGTTATTGTTACAGAGGACAATTGCGTAGCGGTCGACGCTCTTGTGGTCGGTAGCGCTGTTATCGGGGACAACTGAAATGAGTATAGAGACCTTAGCGAATTATTCTGCCGCGCAGTGGCGCGCGATCGCGGCCCGTGAGCTCGATAGCCTGGAAACGCGCCTGTTTATCGACGGGGATTACCGTGATTCGATAAGTGGCGGGCGCTTCGAATCGATCAATCCGGCAAACCGGGAAACGATTGCGGCAGTCTCGGCGGCCGACCAAAATGACGTTGACGCGGCCGTCGCCTCGGCACGACGGGCGTTTCGCAGTGGCTGCTGGTCGCGAATGGCGCCACGCGAGCGCATGGGGGTGTTGTACCGGTTTGCGGAGCTCATCGAAGCAGATACCGAGCGGCTCGCCGTGCTCGATACACTCGACATGGGTAAACCGATATCCGACATGCTGAATATCGATATACCGTCGGTCGTCGAGACCATTCAGTTCATGGCTGAGTATATCGACAAGATGGAAGGCAGCGTCACGAACACGGATCCCGATGTGATGCATTTCGTCCTGCGCGAGCCGATTGGCGTTGTCGGTGCAATCTCGCCGTGGAATTATCCGTTGCTGATGGCGGTGTGGAAGGTTGCACCAGCGCTGGCTGCCGGCAATACCGTGGTCCTGAAACCTGCTGAACAAGCGCCGCTGTCGTGCCTGCGGCTTGCGGAATTATTCGTCGAAGCTGGCGGGCCGCGCGGTGTCTTCAATGTCGTAAATGGAGTCGGCGAAGTTACCGGCAAAGCGCTTGCACTTCACAACGACGTCGACAAAATAACGTTCACCGGTTCGACCGAGGTCGGCAAGCTGATGCTCCAGTATGCCGGGCAATCAAACATGAAACGGGTCTCGCTGGAATGTGGTGGCAAGTCGCCGCAGATTTTTCTTGCAGATACTGCAGACCTGGATCGCGCGGTAGCGGCGGCATACAACGGTATTTTCGCCAACATGGGTGAAGTTTGTAATGCCGGCTCGCGACTGCTGGTCGAGAAGCCCATCTACGACGACTTTGTCGAGAGATTCGTCGCCGGGGGCAAGGATGCCTACGTGGCCGGAGATCCGCTCGATCCGGCGACGAATCTCGGTCCACTGGTGACCGACGAAGCGCAGCAGCGGGTGCTGTCCTACATCAGCGCTGGAAAGGCAGAAGGCGCGACGCTGCGATTCGGTGGCGACACGCCGGACCTCAATGGTGCCTATGTTAATCCGACACTTTTTACCGAGGTAGGCAACGACATGCGAATTGCTCGGGAGGAAATTTTCGGTCCGGTGGCGTCGATACTGCCTTTTGACGGTATCGAGGAAGGTATCGCGATGGCTAACGACACAATATATGGCCTGGCGGCCGGCGTGTGGACAAAGGATCTGAATCGGGCGCACCGCCTGATCAGGGATGTTGAAGCCGGCGTTATCTGGGTCAACTGTTTTGACGAGGGCGATATGACGCAGCCCTTTGGTGGTTATAAACAGTCGGGCCATGCCAGGGACAAATGCGTGGAAAGCATTCTCAGTTACACACAAGGCAAGTCAGCATGGCTACGCCTGTCTGAATGAGCAATGTCAGCTATGAAAAGCGGGGTGCGGTCGCAATATTGACGTTGAACCGACCGCATAAGCTTAATGCGATCAATAGTGAAATGCTGGCCGCACTCGGCGCCGCATTGGAGGTGGCCGAACAGGATGATGACGTTCGCGTGCTGATCCTGAACGGCGCCGGACGCGCATTTTCGGCGGGCTTTGATCTCGATATGGGCAAACCGGCGGAGGGCGAATCAGACGATGAATTCATTGCTCGCGAGCTCAGGAAGGACTTTGCGGCCATCATGCGTTTCCGCGACTTTCCCAAGCCGACCATTGCGGCTGTGCACGGTTATTGTCTCGGCAGCGCTATGGAGATTGCGGCGGTATGTGATATCACAATCGCGGCGGAAGACTGTCGTTTCGGGGCGCCGGAAGTGCGCTTTGGCAGCGGCATTGTATGCATGATACTGCCGTGGATTGTCGGGCAAAAACATGCGCGCGAAATGCTGCTCGTTGGCAGCGACAAGATCGATGCCGAGCGCGCCGCCTCGATAGGCCTGGTCAACAGGGTTGTGGCCGGCGACATGCTCATGGCCGAGGCAGAGAACCTGGCCCGGGAAATTTCCCTAAATGATCCTCTCGCTGTCCGGCTGACGAAAAAAGCCTTGAACAGTGGAGCGGACGCCGCAGGTCTTGAACAGGCGTTGCACGAGGCGCTGCAGATTGATATTGAAATCGAAACGACGGCGACACCGGAGTCCGCAGAATTCAACAGAATACTCGGTGAGGACGGCCCAAAAGCGGCGCTCGCCTGGCGCGCTGCTCAACTTCCCCAGGAGAATAATAGCTAGTGAAAACTGTTTATTCGGACGATCACCAGCTGCACGACGGGTTACTCGATCCGCGAGGCGATAGCTGGCGACCGAGCGCCGAGTGTCCTGCTCGAGCCAACAATGTTATCGCTGCCATCAGCAAGTCCGGATTCGGCGAAATCGTCGCGCCGGACATGTTCGACGAACAGAAATATTTGCGCATTCATTCCCCGGACTATCTTGAATTCCTGCGCAACGTCTGGGACGAGTGGGTGGCCTCGGATGAGCAGGGTGCCAATGCCCGCCCGGACACTTTTGTCGGCGCCGGAATGCGGCACGTCGATACGCAAAGCATCGTCGGTAAGCTGGGGCGATATTCCTTCGATGCCACGTCACCTTTCGTCGCCGGCAGCTGGCAGGCTATTCGCACGTCGGCAAACACGGCCCTCACCGGTGCTGAAATCATCAAGGGCAACGACAGGTTTGCATTTGCCGCCTGTCGGCCCCCTGGACATCACGCGACGGAGCGTTATTGCGGCGGATACTGTTACCTGAACAATAATTCCCTGGCCGCGCAATCTCTGCTGGATAGCGGTGCGTCACGCGTCGCCATCCTGGATGTCGATTATCATCACGGCAACGGTACGCAGAGCATCTTCTACGAACGCAGTGATGTAATGACGATCTCGCTACATGCCGACCCGGCGGTCGAGTACCCATTCTTTCTCGGTTACGCCGACGAGCGCGGTGCAGGGAAGGGCCAGGGCTTCAATACAAACTATCCACTGCCGTTCGGCACCGATTGGCAGAATTACAAGATTGCACTTGCCGACGCGCTTGACCAGGTACGGCAATTTTCGCCGGATGCGCTGGTGGTGGCGTTGGGGCTTGATACATTCGCCGGAGATCCGACAACCTACTTTGAGATAGGCAGCGACGATTTTTCGCTCATGGGCAATGCCATTGGCGCGTTGAAGTTGCCTACCCTCGTGGTGCTGGAGGGTGGGTATTCGGTCGAATGGATCGGGCGCAACACAGTCAATTTTCTGACTGGCCTGGAAAGCTCCTGAACATCAGGGCATGTGACGGAAGCGCTTGTTTTTTGGCGCGCCAAACGTTGCAATGAGCCGTATGAAGAAAACCGCCTTGTGGATCGTTATTTCGCTATGCCTTTCCGGCCTGGCCGGTGCGGCGCCTGATAACGGCGGGTTGCCTGCGGACGCTGGCAATCGTATGCCCGCCTGGCTGCTCGAGGTGCCCGACACGGTAACGGACATTCTGATAGCCGAGACAGAATCGTCAACCATGCGGCGTTTCACCAGGCTCGGCGAACGGATTGTCGAAAAAGATCAGCGTTACATGTCCATCGGACTCAACGGTCCAGGCAAGGAGAGGGCGTGGGATCGACGCACGCCGCTCGGCGTCTATTTCATCACCGAGAGTCTCGACACCAGCAAACTCCATGACAAGTATGGTGTTGCGGCCTACCCGCTCGACTATCCCAATGCCTGGGACCGGTTCAATCTTCGAACCGGCAACGGCATCTGGCTGCATGGCGTTGACCACAGGAAGCCACAGCGTCCGCCGCGCGATACCGATGGTTGTCTTTCATTGCCAAACGAGGAGTTGCTGCGGCTGGCCGGCAGTCTGGAACCGCTGGTTACGCCAGTTATTGTTGCCCGTAAAATGGACTGGGCGCTACCCGCAGAACTTGATCAGCTGCGACAGGAGTTTCGACTGGCGCTCGACACGTGGCGGGAGAGTCTCGAAGCTGGGGACGCAGTGACGCATTTGTCGTTATACGCAGATGACTTCCGGTATCGCGATATGGATCGCGATGCGTGGTCGTCCTACCGTCTGAACGTACTGGAAAGCAGGCGACTCGGATCCGTCACGCTGAACGACGTAATGCTGGTCGCGGATCCCGAAGTGCCGGATCTTTACCTGAGCCGCTTCACGCAGATTCTCGCAACCAGTGACGGTCCGGTGAGTACAACAAAACGCCTGTACTGGCGCCGATCAGCTGGCACGCATTGGCAGATTGTGTCGGAAGATTCGGGCTAGCGAATGCTCTCTTTGACGATAAGTTCGTCAACGAGCTCCAGCAGGCGCGGATAACCACCGGCTTCCGCTGCGCCACTGCGGTACTTGCCATTGACTATGACGGCAGGCACACCCGATATGCCGTAGCGGCGGCCCAGGTCCTGAGCGACCCGCAACTTTTGCGAAACTTCAAAGGAATTCCAGGTGCTGGTGAAATCTTCCGCGGTCACACCGTGCTTCTCGAATAATTCCTGAATGGCGTCGACAGAGGCAAGCCTGTTACCACGACGATTGTATTCCGCAAAAACGGCGCTACGGAACGCTTCCGGTTCTGCGATCTTGCCGTTGTTGCCGAGCACTTCCTCGGTGTAATACAGCTGCGCATGCAGTTTCACGAGCGGGTTCCAGACGGCCGGAATGCGCACAAATCGGACGTTGGCCGGCTTGTCTTCAAGCCACTTGTTGATAAACGCCTCGAAGTCGTAGCAATGAGGGCATCCATACCAGAACACTTCGGCAACCTCGATTTTATCGGCGCCGCCAACGGTTGGTTGCGCGGGAACCAGGCGAGCGTAGTGGGTGCCCTCCGTGAATTTCCACTCCCGGCCTGCATCAGCAGTATCAGCCTGGGCAAGAACGATGGGCTGATTTTCAGCCTGTACTTCTTCTTCGACAGCAGCTGATTCTTCAACCATTTCCGGAGCGGCGTCGCCGGCGGGCTCCGCAGCCGGCATGGGCGCGGCAACAACCGACTCATCTTGCGCGGGCGCGACACTTGGCTCCGCGGTTACCGGCGATTCGGCGCCTCCACAGGCGACGACAAAAAACAAACTGACAATGGCAGGAAAACTGAAGCGCTTCATCGGTATTTCTCCGGAAGGATTTTGTGATCTGTCTCTTCTGACAGGCTCAATCGGGATTGGTTTACTGCAACCCCTGAATAAAGGATGCGAGGGCCACGATGTCTTCTTCACTTAATGTAGCCGCAATATCTCGCATAACGCGCGTTGGACCGTCGGATGTGCGGGAGCCACTGGCATAAGCGCGCAACTGAATTGCCGTGTAAGCGGCGTGCTGGCCACGAATAGACGGTACCAATGCCGCAGGATTGCCGCGGCCCGTCGGTCCGTGGCAGGCCATGCAGGCGCTGGTTGCGTTGTCCCGATCGCCGCCGCGGTACAGCCGCTGCCCAAGATCCAGGACGGCGGGATCCGCAACGGCCTTCGCGGCAGTCGCCATTGCCGAGAAATATACGGCAAGATTGCGCATGTCCTCATCGCTCAAGGTCATAACCTGGCCGAGCATCAGGGGCTCGTTGCGTGCGCCGCTTTTGAATGCCTGCAGCTGATCGACGATATACGTAGCGTGCTGCCCGGCAATGCTCGGCCATACCGGGTTGACGCTGTTGCCGTCCTGACCGTGGCAGGCGGCGCAAGTAATGGCTTTGGCTTTTCCGGCCTCGGCATCGCCGTCGACGAGACCTTCGGCAAACGCCGTCGACGCAAACAAAAGAAAACATGCCAGTGCCGCAGAAGTGTTTTTCATATCAATCAACCGTACTTTTCGAAGCGGTATCCTTGGGCTCACCGCAAAAAATTCAAAAAACAGAATAACGAATCGTCAATTCACAAGCCCGACGACCGACGCCCCACGGAGCAGCGGATGCAGGACTGGCCAGAGGCCTTGCTGCCCGCCTCAAGACCCGTCAAACTCAGGCCCCGGCCGACGCAACAGGCCCCAAATTATACACACATCGGGGCCAGTTCCCATGTCGCAATTCCCTGATGCACACTTCATTTTGAGTGCCAATGCGCCGTCCCAGTTTCTACCCGATACGGGTACGGAGGTGGCGGTCGCCGGCCGCTCAAACGCTGGCAAATCGAGCGCCATCAACGTTATTGTCAATCGACGCCAGTTCGCCCGAACCAGCAAAACGCCCGGCCGCACTCAGCTGGTCAATTTTTTCGGCCTGCGGGACGGACAGCGGCTGGTTGATCTTCCCGGCTACGGGTTCGCCATGGTATCTGCCGCGGTCCGGCGGCATTGGGGGCAACTCCTCACGGAATACTTCGAAAGCCGGAAAAGCCTGAGCGGGCTGATCCTGGTCGTGGACATCCGCCGCCAACTGACGGACTTCGACGAACAAATGCTGGCGTTCGCCGGGTCGGTTTCGTTACCGGTTCACATATTGTTGACCAAGTCGGACAAACTGAAACGCGGCAAGGCAGCTACCGCGTTGCTCGAGGTCAAAAAAGCGCTCGATGGCGCCGCCACGGTGCAGCTGTTTTCCGCGCTCAATCGGCAAGGCACGGATGAAGCCCGGCAAGTTCTCGACAGATTCCTGGGCGGCGCGGACGCCTAAAAAAACCCCGGCTGTTTTGGCAACCGGGGTTCAGATTAGCAACAGGCTTGGGGTGACCTTGTTGCAAGCCCGCCTAGGGAGGTAAGCGGGCAAGTGACTAACGCACTCACGGAATTAGAGCCGCATTTTCGGCCCGAGTTCCTGAATCCTGTAAACATTTGATTCCACCGCCTTTCAGTGTGCCTCGTCCCAGTTTTGCCCGACCCCGGCCGCGACCTTGAGTGGCACGGAAAGATTGGCGGCAGCACTCATTTTGGAGACGATCTCGGCGCGCACCGCGTCAACGGCGGCTGCATCGACTTCAAATACCAGCTCGTCATGCACCTGCATGATCATTCGGGCGGGCGCTTTGCTGCCGAGCAGCCAATCCTGGACGCTGATCATGGCGCGCTTGATTATGTCGGCCGCCGTGCCCTGCATTGGGCCGTTGATGGCGCTGCGCTCGGCATACTGCCGGCGCTGCACGTTGCGGTCGTTGATCTCGGGCAGGTAAAGGCGTCGCCCAAACTCCGTTTCTACATAGCCGGCCTGGCGCGCCTTTTCCCGGATGTCATCCATAAACTTCTTCACCCCGGGATAACGATCGAAATAGAGATCCATATACTCCTGCGCGGTACCGCGACCGATGCCAAGTTGCTTGGCGAGTCCAAACGCGGACATGCCGTACATCAGGCCAAAATTGATCGCTTTGGCGGAGCGGCGCTGATCAGCCGTCACATCGCCCAGTTCGAGACCAAAAACCTCCGCAGCGGTTGCCGTGTGAACGTCCAGGTCATCCTGGAAAGCGCCAAGCAGCCCTTCGTCCCCGGACAGGTGCGCCATGATCCTGAGTTCGATCTGCGAATAGTCGGCCGCCAGCAGGACCTGGCCCTGCGGCGGAATGAACGCCTGCCGGATCTTCCGCCCCTCCGGCGTCCGTATCGGAATGTTCTGCAAATTCGGGTCTGTGGAGGAAAGTCTGCCGGTCGCAGCCACAGCCTGGTGATATGACGTATGTATACGTCCCGTTTCCGGTGATATCTGGTCCGGCAATTTATCCGTGTAGGTGCTTTTGAGTTTGCTGACACTTCGATAGTCAAGAATGATTCGCGGCAGTTCAAATTCGGCGGCAAGTTCCTGCAGCACATCTTCGGCGGTCGATGGCTGTCCTTTCGGCGTTTTTCGAATTACCGGAATGTCCAGCCTGTCGAACAGGATTTCCTGAAGCTGCTTCGGCGAACCCAGGTTAAACGGGCCACCCGCAGAATCATGTGCGGCCTTTTCGAGTTCGAGCATCTTTTTCGCAAGTTCGGTACTCTGTTTGCGCAGCATGTCTCGATCGAGGAGTACGCCGGTTTCCTCCATTGCCAGCAGCACCGGTACAAGCGGTTGTTCGATATCCTCATACACGGATCGAAGTGGCTTGATCTTTTTCAGCGCTGACCACAGGTGCTCGTGCAGTCGCAGGGTAATGTCAGCATCTTCAGCGGCATAAGGTGCCGCCTGATCGAGATCGATCTGGTTGAAGGTCAGCTGCTTGGCGCCCTTGCCAGCGACGTCTTCATAATGAATCGTGTCGACATTCAGGTAATAGCCGGCAACTGAATCCATGTCGTGTCGGGTCGCCACGCTGTTCAGCACATAGGATTCCAGCATCGAGTCGAACGCCATTCCGCGAAGGTTGATCCCGTAGCGCGCGAAAATGTGCGCGTCGTATTTCAGGTGATGACCGACTTTCTTTTTCCCGGGATCTTCGAGAAAGTCTTTTAACGCCGCCAGGACATCGTTTCGATCCAGTTGATCCGGTGCGCCGGGATAGTCGTGCGCTACCGGAATATAGGCCGCTTCGCCCGGTTCTACGGCGAGGGAAATGCCAACCAGCTCTGCTTTCATGTAATTGATGCTTGTCGTTTCGGTATCGACTGCCACGAGCTCGGCGTCAGCAACTTTTCGCAGCCACCCGTCGAAATCCTTTTGCGTGAGGATCGTGCTGTAATTGCCCTTCTTGACAGCATTCAGCACGTTTTCGTCAGAGCCGCTGTCTGCGTCGTCCAGTTGTGCCAGCAACCGATTAAGCTCAAGTCGGGTGTAAAGTGTTTTTAACGTGCTGGTATCGGGCGCGCGGCGCTTCAGGTCCCCCGGCCTGCCAGTTAATTCGATGTCCTGACGGATCGTTGCAAGTTTTTGCGACAACCGGAGCTGGTCAATGTTTTCGCGCAGGCTTTCGCCGACTTTTCCGCTAATCTCTTCAGCGTGCTCGACAATGTTGTCGGCAGTTCCAAATTCATTCAGCCACTTGGCTGCAGTCTTGGCACCGACTTTCGGTACGCCCGGAATGTTGTCCGACGCGTCCCCAACCAGAGCCAGCCAGTCGACGATCTGCTCCGGAAACACGTCGAACTTCTTTTTGACGCCGTCGCGATCCAGCAGCGAGCCTGTCATCGTGTTAACCAGCGTGACCTTCTGGTCGACGAGCTGGGCCATATCCTTGTCACCGGTTGAGACCAGCACCGTCATCCCGGATGCAGTCGCCTGGCGGCATAGCGTGCCGATTACGTCGTCGGCTTCTACTCCGTCGATTCTCAGTAGCGGCAGGCCCATGGCCGGAATGGCCTCGAGCAGTGGGTCGATCTGGGCCCGCAGGTCGTCCGGCATGGACGGTCGGTTCGCCTTGTAATCTTCGAATAGCTCGTCGCGAAACGTTTTCCCCGGCGCGTCAAATACAACGACGAAATGCTCAGTGTTTTCCTCGGCTGCCAGCTTGTTGATCATGTTCAACACGCCGTGAATCGCGCCAGTTGGCTCGCCGCGTGAACTCGTCAGCTTGGGCAACGCGTGATAGGCCCGATACAAATAGGAAGATCCGTCCACCAGGACGAGTTTGCTGTCGCTCATCAGCTTTACTTCGCGGCCAGAGCCGCGCCCGACTAGTTATGGTTGGTATTAGGGGTTTCGTCTTCGTCGTCTTGTTCGCTTTCTTCACTTTGTTGTTGCGGCGGTGTCGTAGTGCGAATTGCGCTCGGATCGCCCGGCAGGAATAGCGGCCCTGTTTGTCCACACGCTGCGACGAACATCAATGACAGCAACAGCAGGATGAGCTTTTTAAAGTGCATGGCAATCGACCTTCATTTTGGTAGTCATCGCAGTACCCGGAATTTTAACCAAAAACACCGACCAAAACCGTGAAGTAGTAGTTTGACGCTATTTTTGCAGCTGCCGGGCAATGCGACGGTAGGCCTCGCGAAACGGAATGCCTTCAGTCGCTACGAGACGGTACGCCTCCCCGGTGGCGAAAAGCTCCTGCCCCAATGTGATGTTCTCCGGCAAAAATCGTACGGTCGTGATCAGGTAGGCCATGATATCGACGCTTTCCAGGGTGAGGTCGATGGCCCGGAACAACGGCGGTTTGATGCGCTGCAGGTCGCGCTGAAAGCCGGATGGCAGTTTGGCCGTGATCAGCAGGCATTCCTGGAGGCAGGCCTGCACCGTACCGCTGGCTCCGCGAACAAGTTCGAGAACGTCGGGATTCCTTTTTTGCGGCATGATCGAGGAGCCGGTGGTGACCTCGGGGGCGAGCTCGATGTAACGATATTCCTGCGTGTAAAAAAGCAGCAAATCGGTCGCGAGGCGGCCGAGATCCTGCATCAACAGTGTCAGTTCGAACAGCAGTCCGGCTTCGGCCTTGCCGCGCGACAGCTGGACGGCAGTGACCGGGTTTTGGGTTTCTGCGAAGTCCAGTTTCCTGGTGGTCGAGTCGCGGTCGATGTCCAGACCCGGCGTTCCATAGCCGGCAGCACTCCCAAGAGGATTCTTGTTAATGCGCCGCAACGCCGCCGTCAATCCGTCGTTCGCATCCGCAAATGCCTCGGCAAAACCCGAGCTCCACAGCGCCACCGTCGAGGGCATTGCGTGTTGCATATGCGTCGTGCCCGGCAGGTCGACGCCAGCATGGCGCTTTGCGAGAGTGTCAAGCGCTGCCAGGAGGCCAGCTACGCTGTGCCGGATTTCGGCGTCGGCGTCGCGCAGGTAAAGTCTTATTGCGGTCAATACCTGGTCGTTGCGAGAACGTCCGAGATGAACCCGGCCACCGGCCTCACCGATCAACTCCGTCAGGCGTGTCTCGAGAGCGGTATGCACGTCTTCGTCTTCAAGACGAATCTGCCATTTGCCCGCTTCGTACTCTTTGAGGAGCTGCCTGAGCCCTTTTACGATGTGTTCGCAGTCTTCGGCGCCGAGCAAAGACCTTTCGGCGAGCATTTCCGCATGCGCGATACTGCCCTGCACGTCGTAGGCAACCAGGCGGCTGTCCAATTTGTGATCTTCGCCTGCCGTATAACGCAGAACGCGTTCATCCAGAGGCAGTCCTTTTTCCCAAAGACGACTCATGTCCGTTCTTTACGAGTTAGCTGCTTGGATCGAGTATGTCATGAATGCGGATGATCGTTGGAAATCATTTACACTGCGTGCCGTCGGATTGAGGAGAACTGTCAAATGGAACTACCGGGTACTGTAGAAATTCAAACGGGTGACTCCCCGGTCGGCAGCGTGATCTGGTTGCATGGCCTCGGCGCTGACGGCCATGACTTCGAGCCGATTGTGCCCGAGTTGCAATTGCCGGCTCACCTGGGGCTGCGATTTGTATTCCCGCATGCGCCTGTACGTCCGGTTACCATCAATGGCGGCATGGCGATGCGCGCCTGGTACGATATTTTCAGTCTTGAGCGCGGCGGGCCCGAGGACGAGGCCGGCATTCGCGCCAGCGCGAAACTTCTCGCCGAACTCGTCGAGCGGGAGTATCAACGAGGTACTCCTTACGAGAAAATCGTGCTGGCTGGTTTTTCGCAGGGCGGCGCAATTGCAGCACACACGGCGCTACGATACCCGCAGCTGCTTGCCGGCCTGATGGCGCTGTCGACGTATCTTCCATTGCAGGAGAGTTTCGCGAGGGAGGTCGTGCAAAGTGCCTCGGTCCGATCCGCTGGTTTGCCGATATTCATGGCGCATGGCTCTTTCGATCCGGTCCTGCCAATGAGCATGGGAGAGCAGTCGAGAAAAAGGATCAGCGAGGCCGGCTACGAAGTCGAATGGCATGACTATCCTATGGCGCACGCAGTTTGCGCCGAAGAGATTGCCGATATTCGTCGCTGGCTGCTGTCGATATACGGGCCGGGCTGAGTTCCTGCCTACGGTATCCGAAACCGGGACTCTCCCGCCTTTACTCCGGCCGCATCGAAGCGCTGTTCGCCTAGTGAAATCTCTCCCGAATGGGTCCAGGTCAGAATCGTCGTGCAGCGCGTGCCGTAGTCTTTTGACACGATGAAGGGCGCGGTCAGCGCTCTTGCGAGGTCGAATGGAATGTGCCCGGAATCGATATCGCTAGCCGCCGTAACGGTCCGGTCGCCAAGAAGCCGAAACAGTGAAGTCTCATTGACGTTGTCAGATTCAAGCAATGATTGCAGCGCAGCCTTGCTGCGCACGACTTTTTCCCATGGCGTGTCGAGTGATGCGTTGCTCAAACCGTATATTCCCGGTGCGATTTTGGTCGGCACGTCGCCGCGGTTCGAAACGTAATAAAGATCCCTCGCGTCTGCGGCCAGAAGGCTGAAACCCGCGTAGCGGTCGCCGTCGACGGCGCCGACAAAAGTCTCAGCGGACTCGCTGCCGGTGACGAAATCGGTAACGAGCGCTCCGCGTGAAACGAGTCCCGGCTGCCGCCTTTGTTGCTCACGATAGTTGGTGACGGTCGCAAAGCGCCCGTCACGACTCACCGCCAGCCAGGTGCCTCCTGCCTGCAGGTCTCGGCCAGCAAGGACTTCCGGACGATCTGGCCACCAGTTGAGCGCCCGGGACGGTCGTTGGTGAAATTCATCGCGATTTGCGGCGAGGATGAGGCGATACGCAGGATGCGTTTGCCAAGCAAATACAACCAGGCACATGGCGGTTTCAGCCTTGTTCCAGCCAGTCATCCACCAGGCGTCGGGCGATTGACAAGCCAAAGGGCAGCTTTGGAAATCCCGACCGACATTCTTTACGGGTAAACCAGCGAGCGTCTTCCAGCTCGTTGTCGTTAAGGTGAATGTCCTGTGACATTGCGGCAGCAGTAAAGCCAAGCATGAGGGACGATGGAAACGGCCAGGGTTGGGAACTGTGATACTGCACATCGCCGACCTGAATGTTGGTTTCCTCAAGGACTTCGCGCCGCACTGCATCCTCCAGGCTCTCGCCCGGTTCGACGAACCCGGCAATCGTAGAGTAGCGGCCTTCGGGCCAGCTCGCCTGCCTGCCCAGCAGGCACTTGTCGCCGCGCGACACGAGCACGATGATGGCCGGGTCAACGCGCGGAAAAATGCGTGTCCCGCAATTCTCCGCAATACAGATTCTGGTGTTGCCGCCGGACTCCGCACAGGTCAGTGAGCCGCATCTGCCGCAATACTTCTGTAATCGATGCCAGTTGATCAGGGCAATAGCATGTGCCGCCAGGTTGGCTTCGTCGGCTGGCAGGACACTGCCGAGGTAGCGGAGGTCATGGAACTTTCCTGCACCCGTAAACGGTTCGCTGTCGCTCTCTATCTCGAACGCAAATACCGGCTTTTCCTGGTACATGCCAAGGAAAATGGTGCCCTCCCGCGTGAGCTCCGGCGCCACATCGCTGTGTCCCAGCAACACCGCTTTTGGCGGTTCGCCGTTGGCCAGGCATTTGTTACGCCAGACGGGGGCAAAACGAGCCGCCGGGCTGGCCATTGCGCTTGCCAGCCAGGTCGGGTCTTCTCTGTGATGACCGGATCGATCAACAAACGCGCCGGCAAAAACGTTGTGCCCATTCTCGTTGGCCCGCGATTTTTCGTCACTCATGTCATCTGCCCTGCGTTCCTCAATTACTCCCTGACGAAGTACCGGCGCAGTTTACAGAAAAAAATGCCCGTATCGGCGCGGCCGGCAGGCTAACCGGCTATTGGCCGGCAGGCTAACCGGCTATTTCACAGCTCGGACAAGAGCGCCGGTCCAGCGCATAGGCGTCCTGAACGTAACGGCTTCGGCAAGCGCGGCAGGTGGCGAGATACAGCTCGTCATTGCGTCCGATACTTCTGAGCAGGTTCCAGGCCCACTCGAAGCTGAGGGCCGGAGCAGGGTGCAGCAGCACGTACGTTTCGAACGCACGGCAAACGCGATGCCCGTATTCAACGTCCGGACGGGGCCAGCAGGTGTGGACTCTGTTCGCCGGATCTATGCGTAACAGCAGACTTGCGCAAAACAGTGCGACCAGCGTGGTGGCTTCGAGCTGGTTCTGCGGGCTCTTGACGAAAAGATTGATCTGCTGCGGCGATTTGCCCCGACGGCGCTTCACTTCGCTCCATCCGGCTCGTCTGAAATAGGTATTGAAGACCTTGCGAATCCGGTCGTCGCTGAGGCCGGTGCACTCCCGGATCGTGCGCGTACGAGCCTCATGACCAATCATCCTGATAGCGAGCTCAAACTGCTGCTTTTCGCTGGCGTAGCGGTTATCCGTTAGCCGCATATATCCCCCTTTATGCTAGATTTAGACCATATACAGTGTTATAAGACCATATATCATCCGTAAATGGGAAATCAATGAAAAATAACGTTACTCGGCATTCCGCAAAAAAATGAGCGCTCAAGCGCCCCTTGGGAGGATCAGATATGTCATTCGACGGACCGGATCAGCAGGACTACGAAAATGTGGTGGCGCTCAACCATGCCTACCTGGCGCTCCTGCGGCGTGACAAATGCCTGCGTCGTGGCCTTGGTGGAACGACAGACGCCCTGCGGCAGCGACTTCTTGCGCTCAATCAACACCAGACCGACCGCCTCGCAGAGGCGCCGTTTCTGCTGTTTTCGTTTCGCGAGCAAGACGACCTTTACTGGAACGGGGTTCTCGAGCAATGCGGCGGCGCGGACCTGTTCCGCTCGACTGTTTCGGATGAGGTCGATACGCTGATCTCCGCGGCGCTTGGATTTGTCTGGCAGCTGGCGAAGCGCAATCCCTACAGTCTGCGCCTCTTTTGCGGCGCTTCCCTGCACTGGTGCGAGCGCATTGCGGAACTTACATTCTATCGGCTGCTCGATGCCGTGCGGTGTTCGGGTGACGTCCCCGGATTGCGTGCCGCGAGCCATAGCGAGCTTTGGCGCAAGCTCCTGGACAACGGGGTGTGTCGCCAGAATTCGATCCGACACGCGGCGCAACTCTGTGCCCTGCAGACTGTGCTGACGGATCCGACCGACCATCGCCGCGGCGACGCCTGGGGCCTCGCGGCACGCAGCGTCCGCGCTCCCGGACTCAAAGTTGCAGAGGAAATAGACCGCACACAGCGCTAGCAGGGCCGTATACAATACGCCGCTCACATGCGCGCACTGTCAATTCAAAACCTGACCAAAACCTACGCCAACGGTATCCAGGCGCTAAAAGGCATCGACTTCAATGTCGAAGCCGGCGATTTCTATGCGTTGCTTGGTCCCAATGGCGCCGGCAAAACGACGGCCATCGGAATTATTACGTCACTGGTCAGCAAAACGGCGGGCAAGGTCGAAATCTTCGGCCACGACATCGACACCGATCTTGCAGCGGCAAAAAGCTGCATCGGTCTGGTGCCTCAGGAGCTGAACATGAATTTGTTCGATTCCTTATTGAATATTGTCGTGAACCAGGCTGGCTATTACGGAATCGGCCGGAAGACGGCCTTGCTGCGCGCGGAAAAGTATCTTTCAGAACTGAGGCTGTGGGACCGGCGCAATGGATCGGCAAGGGATTTATCCGGTGGCATGAAGCGCAGGCTGATGATCGCGCGTGCACTGATTCACGAGCCGAAACTCCTGATTCTCGACGAGCCGACGGCTGGCGTGGATATCGAAATCAGACGATCAATGTGGGACTTTTTGCGCCAGATCAACAAGGCGGGTACCACGATCATCCTGACGACTCACTATCTCGAGGAAGCAGAAAATCTTTGTCGCAACGTCGCCATCATCGACGACGGGAAAATCATTGAGGACGCACGAATGAGTACCGTGCTTCGCAAGTTGCAGCGCGAGGTGTTCGTCCTGAGTTTGCGCGACCCGTTGCAGCATGTGCCAACGCTGGCCAACTTTGAAGCCTCGTTGACTGACGAGTGCGAGCTTGAGGTCGTACTCAATGCCAAGGATGACCTCAACTCCTTGTTCGCCGAACTGGATAACGCAGGAATTGTTGTGGTCAGCCTGCGGAACAAGGCAAACCGACTGGAAGAACTTTTCATGGGGCTGGTCGAAGGCAAGCAACAGGCCGCGGGCGGGACAGGTAGTTGACGATATGAATCTTCGACTTAACTGGGTTGGCTTCAAAACCCTGGTCCGAAAGGAAATTATTCGCGTAGTGCGAATCTGGGTCCAGACCATTGTTCCCCCAGCGATCACCATGACGTTGTATTTTATTATTTTCGGTAATCTCATCGGGCGCCGGATCGGCGTGATGGACGGCTTCGATTACATGCAGTACATCGCTCCCGGCCTGATCATGATGTCGGTCATTACCAATTCCTACGGCAATGTTGTTTCTTCGTTTTTCGGTGCGAAATTTGGCAAGCATGTCGAAGAAATGCTCGTTTCACCAATGTCTAACGCAACGATCATTGTCGGTCACGTCGCCGGCGGTGTGATGCGTGGCCTTATGGTCGGCGGCCTGGTGACGCTGATCGCACTCGGCTTTACCCATCTGAACGTCGAACACCCGCTGATTACCTTTTCCATGGTGATCCTTGCGTCGACGGTCTTCGCATTGCTTGGACTTACGAACGCGATATTCGCCAAGAAGTTCGACGACATTTCGATCATTCCAACGTTTGTCCTGACACCGCTGACCTACCTTGGCGGCGTGTTCTACTCAATTTCGCTGTTACCGGAATTCTGGCAAAAGGTGTCCCTTGGCAACCCGATCCTGTACATGGTCAACGCGTTTCGATATGGCATTTTGGGTACTTCCGATATCAGTATCGGCTGGGCTTACCTGATTGTCGGCGTTTTCGTCATCAGCCTGTTCACGCTGAACCTGTCGTTGCTGAATCGCGGCGTCGGAATTCGCGAGTAAGGAGCGCCGGTTTATGTGTGGGCGCTTTGCATTCTATTCACCGACTGAGGCGACCGCGGCTTTGTTCGGCGTCGAAAACGCGCTGCCGGTTGAGTCGCGTTACAACATTGCGCCGACCCAGTTCATCGCGGCTATTCGGCGCGACGCCGAAAATCGTCCCGAGCTCGGATCATTTCGTTGGGGGTTGGTGCCTTCCTGGGCAAAGGATCCGTCCATCGGCAGTCGCATGATCAACGCTCGCGCCGAAACCATTGCCGAGAAGCCTTCTTTTCGAACCGCCTACCGGAAGAGGCGTTGCCTAATCCTCGCTGACGGGTTTTATGAATGGCACACAGAGGCGGGAGTAAAAATTCCCTGGTTCATTTCAGCGGCCAATGGCGAGCCTTTTGCGTTTGCCGGATTATGGGAGCATTGGCAGAGCAAGGAAACCGACGAATCGCTGCAGACAGCGACCATCGTAACTACAGCCGCAAATCAGTTTTTGTCGCAACTGCACAATCGGATGCCGGTAATACTTGAGCCCGAGGGCGGCCGCCGCTGGCTCGATGGCGATATGCAACTGCTTGACGACGCTCACACCAACAGCCCGAAACTTCGCGCGTGGCCGGTCGAAAGAAAAGTTAACAACGCGCGCAATGAGTCGCCGGACCTCATTGCCGCGAGCGGAGATTCCATCAGCCAAACGTCGCAGGGTCACACCAGCCCTGCACACTGACGACAGGGTTGACGGCTTCGCCGCGCGCAACCCCCGGTTCTCAAGATTGTACATTCAGCGACCGCGGCGCGGTTTTGCAGTGCCGTCCGTGCAAGCACAGAGCGTCGCGCGGGCGCGCGTCATGTCGTATGGGCAACTGCAGAATGGCATCCGGCCGACATGCGGGTCATAGCGAACCATTCGCCTGCCAGCGTGGCGAGTTTTGATTCGAGGCGCCGGGGAGCAAATATCCCGGGAATTCTATTCCCGTGGCAGCAGGAACAGGTTACCGCCGTACTCGAGCACCACCCCATCGGGGGTTATTTCACGGACCAGCGGTCCTTCGGCGAGCGTGGTGCCTTCCCTGTATTTCGACATATTTACAAATACGAAGCGGTCAGCCGCTTCGCCGCTGAAAACGTGAATATCGAGATGCATATCCGGTAACTGCACGGTGCCCCGGGCCCGTATGTCATTGAACGAAGGTAGCGCAGCAGTATTGGTCTGGGGGGGTGCAACGTTGCGCACAGGTTCCCGCTCGCCAGGCGGTGTTGTTGCTTCCGATGGTGGTTTCGTCGCCTCAACCCTGGGAACAGTACGTTTTGCCTCGGTCACGATTTCCGAGAAGGTTTCGGGAGCGGGAGCGGGAGCGGCTTGAGTGGCTGGCAAATCAAGCGGTACCGCCGGCTGTTCGTTGTTTCCGCCGGACCTCAGAACGAATCCAAGAAGGACAGCGAGGTTGAGGGTCAGCAACGCGGAAATAATCCAGATCCACCCTGAATGTCTTTTCCGCCCGTCGGCTTCCGGAATACTGGAGATCCCGGGCGCATTCCGGCGCTGGCGATCGGCCTCGGATTTTTTTAGCGCGTCAAGAATAAAAGACATTGTTTGTCCGGTGAGTGATTACTGAATTGACGACAATCGTGGCGCGTCGTTCGCAGCCAGGAGGGTGTTGATGATTATCTGCGTCTTTTGCCCGGCGAGACCGTCCGCTTCCAGTCGGTGACCGCGCTGAAATGACATCAGCTGCTGCTTCAGATCTTCGTCAAAAAAGTCCGGCGTCTCGCTCGTGGACGAATAGCCGGGATTCAGTTCTGCAAGGCTCTGCCGCAGCCAGCGCACGTTTTCATTCTGCATGCCGGGACCGATTGGCTCGTCACTTCCATTTACAGGACGCCAGATAAGCAGAAACTGGCCAAACCAGTACTCGGCGAGGACATCAACCGCAACTGTCAGCGGCCCGTCGTCTCCGATGAGGGTTGCCTCGCTGGCGTTCAGGCCGACCAGTGCAACCTCATGATTCACGCCTGATTCGTCGGTCAGCGTCATAATCACAGGTCGGTCGAGTTGTTGCAGCGAATTCCAGGTTCCGCGCTGAAAGTAACAGCTGAGACCCGCGGCCTGCGCCTGGGCGCAAGCTGTTCCTCTGGCCGGATCGTAGCTGACATCCCATAGTCGCAGCAGCGCACGGTAACCGGTTTCGTCGTCGTAGTTCTGCAGCAGGTCGTCAATCGAGGAAACGTCATCGTCGGTAGCGTTCACAACCGGCGATGCGACGGCGACCGGCGTCTCGGCAGCGACCGGGGGATCAATCGGTGTCGAAATCGTATCAACAGCGGTGGTGGGACCGGTTTTCTCAAATGCATACCAAAGCACTGCGGCGGCGAGCACCAGGCTCAGGAACCCGAGCGCCGGCATCAGCCATTTCAGGGCAGCCGGCCTGACTGCCTGACCTGACACTTCGGATGCTGCTTTGCGCACCAGCTTTCTGCTGATGACTCGCGACCCCTTACTATATCCACCCAGCAAAGCGCGATCGCAGATGACGTTCATGATGCGCGGAACGCCGTTCGTCAGTCTGAATACCTCGCGTTTCGCGGCGGGCTCGAAAATTTCCGTCAGCGCACCGGCGACCCGAAGCCGGTGATCGATGTATTGATAGGCCTCTTCCCTCGACAGCGGTTCGAGGTGATACCTGCCGGTGACGCGTTGCGCCAGCTGCCGAAGGTTTTCCTGCGCCAGTTTTTCGCGGAGTTCCGGCTGCGCAATGAGGATAATTTGCAGGAGTTTTTGCCGCGAAGTTTCGAGATTGGTCAGAAGTCGGAGTTGTTCGAGGACGCTGGCCGACAGGTTCTGCGCCTCATCGATCAACAGGATCGTGCGTCGACCGCGTGAGTGGGTTTCCAGCAGGTGTCGATTGAGGGCGTCAACCAGCGCCTTTGCGCTGTACGTCTGCTTTGGCAGGTCAATATCGAGTTCCTCGCAAATCGTCATCAGGAACTCGACCGCGGTCAGCTGCGGATTGAGAATCAGGGCGATATCGACTTCGTCAGGGATCTGGCCCAGAAGCGTCCGGACAAGCGTGGTTTTACCCGTTCCGACCTCGCCCGTAAGCTGTATGAATCCGCCGCTTTCAGTAACGCCATAGACCAGGTGGGCAAGTCCTTCGCCATGACGCTCGCTCATGAACAGATAACGCGGATCCGGCGTTATCGTGAACGGCTTTTCATTAAGGCCAAAGAAGTTTGTGTACATATGGTTGCTACGACATTCGCTGGGTCAGCAATTTTACCTGATTTGATCGACATCGAGCGCCCGGGCACGCGCAAGCGAGGTGTCGCCAAAGCGGTCCCGAATCTTGTCCACCGTTCGGTCGAGCCGAGTTGAGCCTGCCGGCACGTCCGGTGCAAACAAATCCGGCTGTGCGTCTTTTGTCAGCGCGCTGCCGCCCACCCCGAGCAAGCGGATCCGCGCGCCTGGATATTCGACCAGCCAGTCGTCCAGCAGCGCGGTGGCTGCCTTGTAGATTGTTTCCGTGCTGCTTGCAGGCGGCTTCAAGCTGGATTGGCGGGTAAAGGTAGTGAAGTCGGATTGCCGGATCTTTACCTGCACGGTTCCGGTTACGAGGTCCTTTGCCCGCAGCCGACTCGCCGTTTTTTCGCAGAGGCGCAATAAATGACGGCGCATAGCGTTCTGCTCGGACAGATCCTCGTCAAAAGTACTTTCCGCGCTGATCGATTTGTCTGGCCGGAAGTTCTCTACGGGACGATTGTCCTTGCCCGCCGCCCGGTCTCTCGTGCGGCTGGTAAATCGTCCGAATATCGGCGTTAGATCACGGTCCGACGCGAGCCGAAGGTCGGCAATGGTTTCTATATGCACTCGTCTGAGGCGCGACAGGGTCTCGGGCCCGATCCCGGGAATGACCTTTACCGGCAGCGGGTCCAGCACATCCCGCATGTTGTCGTCCGTCACCACAACCATTCCATCCGGCTTGTCCAGGTCCGATGCTATCTTGGCAACCAGCTTGTTCGGTGCCACGCCGACAGATGCCGTCAGGCCGGTACGTTCCTTGATCCGTTGCTTGATCGTGCGGGCAATCGTTTCTGCATCGCCGAACAATTGCAGACTGTTGGTCACATCCAGGAAAGCTTCGTCCAGAGATAAGCCTTCAACGACGGGCGTGAACTCACGAAAAACCGAGAACACCTCTCTGGAAACAGCCTGGTAGTGGGACATTCGCGGTGGCACCCGGCAAAGATTCGGGCAGCGGCGCAGGGCGTCGCGCATAGGCATCGCCGAACGAATTCCGAAACGCCGCGCTTCATAACTGGCAGCAGCTACCACGCCGCGCGTGCTTCCGCCAACGACCACCGGCTTGCCGCGCAGCGATGGATCGTCACGTTGTTCGACCGAGGCGTAAAACGCGTCCATATCGACGTGCAGGATTTTGCGCGAACTACTCAACGCGGACGCTCGACAATCATTCTGGCCAGGGATCGCAACGAATCTGCTGCCGCTCCGAACAAACCAAGGTGGTTCATCGATGAGTCGAGCAATTCGGCGCAACGCCGGTTACTTTCGTCGATGCCAAACAACGCCGGCCAGGTTGCCTTGTTCCGTGCCTGATCGGAGCCGGCGGGCTTGCCAATAACTTCGGTTTCCCCCTGGACGTCGAGGATATCGTCGCGAATCTGGAACGCCAGGCCGATATCCTGCGAAAAATGTTGCATGGCGGAAGTCGTTTCTCGGTCAGGTTTCGCCAGCAGGCAGCATGCTGACATCACGGCGGCGCCGATCAAGGCCCCGGTTTTCAATTCGTGCATCTTCGCCAGCTCTTGTTCCGCGACAGCGCGTCCTTCCGAGGCAAGATCGATCGCCTGGCCGCCTGTCATACCGAGGGAGCCGCAGGCTTCAGCAACCAGCGAGACAAGCGACCTGACCTCGACCGCGCTCAGGCACTCGGCGGTGGCAATAACCTGAAACGCCAGCGGCTGCAAAGCATCGGCCGCAAGGATGGCGGTTGCCTCGTCAAACCTTCGGTGTACGGTGGGCTGGCCGCGTCGCAGGTCGTCGTCATCCATTGCCGGAAGATCATCATGCACCAGTGAAAAAGCGTGAATGAGTTCGATCGAAGTAGCAGGTACGTCCAGTTTCACAAGGTCAATGCCCAGGCACTCGCCCGAGGCATAAACGAGCAACGGGCGAATACGTTTGCCGCCGGAGAGCGCCGCATAGCGCATGGCCTCGTGCAGTCGGCCCGGTTGCTGTGTCGCCGGCGGCAGGGCCCGATCAATGCACTGTTCGACCCGCTCGACGTATGCCGACATACGGACTTGAAAGTCCGCGTCGCCCGCGCCAGCTGACTGAATTCCGTCCATCGCCCAAGCGTACACCAAACCTGTTTCAGCTGCGCCCGGACGATATAATCCGACGCTCAGCCGGCCAGCCGGAATTCGGGAATCGGGTATGAGCGTCACCGCAAAAGCACAGCCAAATATCGCGTTGATCAAATATTGGGGCAAAAGGGATCGGGATCGAAACCTGCCGGCAGTCAGCTCGCTGTCAGTGACGCTCGATAGCCTGTGGACCACCATGTCGGTTGCCTTTGACGACGTTGCTACCGATACATTGCAGGTTAACGGCGCCGAGGCTCCCGCAATGCTCGGGCGGGTCAGTCAATGCCTTGACCAGGTGATCGGCCATGATCGACCTCGCGCCGTCGTCGTCAGCGAAAGCAACTTTCCCATCGGCGCCGGACTTGCTTCATCCGCGTCCGCTTTTGCAGCCCTCGTTGTTGCGGTTGATCATGCCGCCGGTACCGGACACGACACGCCGACCCTGGCGAGGCTTGCCGGAGCGATATCCGGCTCCGCCGCGAGATCGCTGTATGGAGGAATAGTGGACCTGACGGCGGGTAACGACGACATTGAAGTTCGACAGCTTGCGGATTTCGGTGACTGGCCGCTTGAGGTGATTGTTGCGGTGACCGAGCAGGGGGAGAAGGCCGTTGGCTCGGGTGAAGCAATGATCAGGGGAGCGCAGACGTCACCATTTTATTCGCGCTGGATAGAGCAACAGGATGCGGATATGCAGGTGGCCCGGCAGGCCGTAGGCAGTCGCGATTTCGGCCAACTTGGCGACATTGCCGAACACAATTGCCTGAAAATGCATTCGGTCATGTGGAGTTCAAGACCGCCAATCGTTTACTGGAACAAGGCCACCCTGGAATGCATGCAGAGAATTCGCCAGCTGCGGATTGAAGGTCACGACGCGTTTTTCACGATTGATGCCGGACCACAGGTCAAGGCAGTCTGTCTGCCGGGGTCGGCAGAGGCGGTTGATGCGGCGCTTGCGCGCGCGCCAGGGGTCATCTATACGATGCGCAGCAAACTCGGGCCCGGCGCGAGGATCATCGACGAGTGAATGGTATTGCGTTCAGCGCACCGGGCAAGGCCGTGCTGTGTGGCGACTACGCCGTACTTCGAGGCGCACCCGCCATATCCATGGCGATCAACCGGCGCGCCAGGGCCACGCTGTGTTCGGCACCGGGCGCTTGTCATGTCGTCGAAACCCCGGGATTCGAGGCCGGTTCGTGGCGATTTGAGACTGCTGAAGATGGCCGGGTTCACTGGCTCGATCAGCCGCCAGCCGGCGGACTGCGACTGGTGGAGCATGCCTTTTCGGCGTTGCCGGGACGCGCACTGCCGGCGTCTGCGCTTACGGTCGATACGCGGGAATTTTTCGCTGCCGCGGGGGGGGCCAAGCTCGGATTCGGTTCGAGTGCGGCAGCCGTGGTAGCCCTGGTCGCTGCATTGGAGGCTCGTGCCGGTGTCCTGGAAAACAGCTGGCTGCCCGCACGTCGGGCTCACTCGCGCTTCATGGATGGCCACGGTAGCGGTGTAGACGTGGCTACCAGTTACCACGGCGGCTTGCTTGCCTACCGGCGGCAAAGCACTGAAGGTCCTGTAAAACTGAACTGGCCAGGGGGACTGGTTGGCCGGTTTCTGTATAGCGGTCGCTCTGCCAGCACGCTGGCAAAGCTTCAGCAGGTAAGCGATTCCGCGGATCAATCCTGGTCAGCCCTGGCGGCCGCTGCCGAGGATGCTGTCGAGGCATGGGCAAGTGGCGACGCGGAATGTGCGCTGGAATCCGTGCGCCATTATGGCTATGAACTCATGCGATTCAGTGACCGGCACGATCTGGGGATCTTCGCTGCCGGCCATAATACGCTGGCCGTACTGGCCGAGGAATATGACGCGGTTTACAAGCCGTGTGGTGCCGGTGGCGGGGATATTGGCATTGTGCTGGCTACCAATGACACTGCTGTAGAATCTTTCTGCACCCGTGCACTGGAATATGGATTTACACCATTGAATGTTGACCTGGAACATTCCGGGCTGATCCCGGAAGAGGCGGCCCCCGATGAGTAACTCACGGATTACCGGCTTTTATCGGCTGTCGATAGAAGACCGGGTCAACGCGCTCGCGAGCCGTGGCGTTCTGAGCAGCGCCGACGCGGAACGGCTCCGCGGTGGCACGCCGCTGCTATCACTGGAAACCGCGGACAGGATGATCGAAAACGTTATTGGCGTTTTTGGCCTGCCTTTTGCGGTAGCCCCCAATTTCCTGGTTAATGACAAGGACTACCTTGTACCAATGGTCGTCGAGGAACCGTCGATCGTGGCGGGGGTGTCGGGTGCCGCGAGGCTGTTTCGTGAGAGCGGGGGAATCAGTGTATCCGGAGCCGAGCCAGTAATGATCGGCCAGGTACAGATTGTCGGTATCGCGGATCCGGACAAGGCGGTGCAGTCGCTCTACGCGGCGCGGGCAGAATTAATCGAGGTCGCCAACAAACTGCAATCCAACCTGGTCGAACGCGGCGGCGGTGCCCGCGGTATTGAGTTTTACAAGTACCGCCTGCCCGATGGCGATTGGACCGTGGTTCTGCATCTGCTGGTAGATACTCGCGACGCCATGGGCGCCAACATCGTTAACACGATGTGCGAAGGCCTGGCGGCCAGGGTCGAGGAAATTTGCGGTGGCAATGTCGTATTGCGAATTCTATCCAACCTGGCGGACAAATCCCTGGCTCGGGCAAAGGTCACAATTACGCTGTCATCGCTCGCTACTGCGGGCTACAGCGCAGAATTTGTCAGGGACGGAATCGTGCTGGCAAATGACTTCGCGAATGCTGACCCGTATCGTGCCGCAACGCATAACAAGGGAATAATGAACGGCATCGATGCCGTGGCAATTGCAACCGGGAACGACTGGCGCGCCATTGAAGCTGGTGCACATGCGTTTGCCGCCCGCAGTGGTAGCTATCGATCGCTAACGTCCTGGACCCTGGAACCGAATGGCGATCTAAGCGGCGAACTGGTGGTGCCGCTGAAGGTCGGCATCGTCGGGGGCTCGCTTTCGTCCAATCCCGGAGCAAAGGTCGGGCTTGCGATTACCGCCGTGTCCTCCGCGCCTGAGCTGGCGCGACTAATGGCTGCGACCGGCCTGGCGCAGAATTTCGCGGCGCTCCGCGCATTGGTTTCGCACGGAATTCAGAAGGGTCATATGAGTTTGCACGCGCGCAGCGTCGCTGCTGCCGCCGGAGTGCCCGAACATCGGTTCAGGGAGGTGGTGGCCGACTTGATCGAAAGCGGTGAAGTCAAAACATGGAAAGCCGCGGAGTTGCTGGGCGCCGGGGAACCCGCGGCCGACACGGTCTTGCAGCCGTTGCCAGGCCTGGCGACCGGAAAAGCCTGCGGCAAAGTTATTCTGCTCGGCGAACATGCCGTGGTATACGATCGCCATGCGTTGGCCTTGCCGATAGACGCGGCGGTTACGGCTCAAATTGTCGAGCGGGACAAGGGCATTACGCTGGAGATTCCCGATTGGGGTATTTCCCACGACTGGAGCAATCCGGCGCATGCCTCCGGAGGCGCGTCCGGTATTATCGACTTGATCATGCTCGAATTGGGAGTGACCGGCGGTGGATTCGATATCCGGGTCTACGCGCGGATTCCTGTTGGAATGGGGCTGGGATCATCCGCCGCATTTGCAGTCGCAGTGATTCGCGCCTTCGACCAACACCTCGGGCTGAACAAGACCGACCTGGAGATTGATCGGCTGGCTTATCGCTGCGAGAGGCTTTCCCACGGCAGGCCGTCCGGTATTGACAACAATGTCGCCACTTTTGGTGAGCCGGTACTGTTTTCCCGTATCGGAAGTTCTCGCACTCGCCCATTGGAACTGAGCCAGGTTCCGCCGCTCGTCATTGCGTCGAGTGGAAAGCCGGGAGCAACCAGGGATATGGTAGCCGGCGTGCGCGCTCGCTACGAAAGGAACAAGGAAATGTACACCACGATTTTCAACGAGATCGACGAGCTCAGTGTCGCCGGCGCGGCAGCGCTAAGGGAGGGTGACTACGAATACCTTGGATCCATGATGAATGTATGTCAGGGATTTTTGAACGCAATCGAAGTATCGACTCCGGAGCTGGAAAAAATGATTGATATAGCGCGAACCGCGGGCGCGATAGGTGCGAAATTGACCGGAGCAGGTGGCGGCGGCTCGATCGTTGCACTTTGTCCCGGTACCGAGGATGCAGTGGCATCCGCACTTCGGCAGGCCGGCTATGAAATTATTCGCATGGACGCCAATCAGGAATCGTAGTGAAAGACATCGCAGCAAGAATTGTATCTTCTGAAGAAGAGCGCCTTATCCTGGTTGACAGCGAAGACAACCAGACCGGATTCATGAGCAAGGCAGAATGCCATGATGGCGACGGCATACTGCATCGCGCATTCTCCGTGTTCCTTTTCGATAACAACGGCAGGTTGCTCATGCAACGGCGTGCTGCTGGCAAGCGACTGTGGCCCGGATACTGGTCGAACAGCTGTTGCAGCCATCCCAGGGAGGGCGAGACAATGCGCGCCGCTCCGGCGCCCCGACTCCAGGACGAATTGCAGACGGACAGTGACCTCGAGTATGCCTATAAATTCAGTTACCAGGCTCGATTCGGTGATCTCGGTTCCGAACACGAACTTTGTCACGTCTTTCTCGGCAAGATCGGCGCGGAGCCCGCGCCCAATAAGACGGAAATTGAATCGTTTCGCTATCTTTCGACAGACGAATTGGCGCAAGAGCTTGCCGACAGGCCGGAGGATTTCACGCCGTGGTTCAAGCTGGAATGGCAACGGCTGACCACTGAGTATTCCCGGATGTTGTCTCGCTATACGGACGCCCGCTGACCTTTTTGCCCGGCCTGTCCTGAAAAGCTCGAGCCGCGACGACCAGGGGCGCCCGGAGCAACTCGCGGGCCGGTCGGGTCAAAGCTGAACGGGCGAGGCCAGAGGGGCAGGCGTTTGGAGGTGGTGTTGGACGAGGTGACTCGACCTGGCGATGTCAGCTGACGTACTTGTAGTACTCGATACCCATATCCTGGAACTGGCGTTCATCGCTCCGACCAATCTTGTCGATAACGAACTCGTTCCGTGGCAGGTAGTTGAGGTTGCTCGGCCGGCGACCGTCATGCAGGGCGGCGTACTGATCTTCGTCAAGATCGACAGCAAATTCCATTGATGCGCCGAAACCGATTTTTGCTGTCGCCTCCCGCCAGCCTTCAGCGACTACGAACGGAATCACTTCAGCGGCGTCGCCGCTGCCGTATCCCAACGTAAGAAGCTCTTCGCCGACCAGCTCACGATTCTCGTCGATGGCCTGTTCGAACCCGGCTGCGATCCATGCCGGTAGAGCCGCCGTATACAGATTGCCGAGGTCCAGCATCGTATCGCTGCCGAGGGCGAGCTTGTCGAGAATTTCACGCCGGTACCTGCGCGAAGCACGAAAAATCCGGAATACGGCCATCGTAAGTGGATAGACTTCGTAGTTCAGGCGTTCCGGATCAGCCAGCTGGACAATTTCGGGTTTGCTGCTCATCTCCGCAAGCAGCGCCGACGGGTCAATCCCCGCTTCGTAGCAATAGGATGCCAGTTCAGCCCGGTCTTCCGGTGATCCTTTGCCCAGTGCGAACAGGTAGGCAACCGCCCAGCCGGTTTCCGGCATGCGGCGATAGGGGCGGTGCATGAACACAGTGCTCAGCGAGCGCAAATAATCGCAGGCACGGAGTCCGCGTTTCTCATACATATCGTCAAGCGCGTGCAGGGTTTCGTCGATGTAGCAGGTGGTCGAGTACTTGCCGTTGAAGACCGGAAAGTCCTGGATATGGTGGCTCTCACTGCGGTCCTGCCCGCAGAATCGCAGCATCGGCTTGCGAAAGTCCATGATGCGATAGTCAGAAGCCGAGCCGGAATTTACAAGATCGACTTCGGCGAGTTGCGGACTTTCCTCAAGCAACATGGCGATTGCGCCCGCGCCCTGCGTAGGCTCGCCGCTCGAACCCCGCGCGTATTCCGCAATATCTGCGCAGACCACGATTGCCTGGCCGCCAGCACCGTCCAGCGCGAGGTGGCGGATAGCGCTTTTCATACCGTAGACGCCGCCAAGGCATGCGTGTTTGAACTCTGGCACTTCGCAGCTTCTGGCGATAGGCGGTTTGCCCTGGGCTACCAGTGCCTGGTCAACCATGCCCTTTACGATAATGGCGCCGGCTGAGTTATCAGTACTCGATTCCGTTCCAAGCCCCAGGAATTTGACCCTGGCAGGATCAACGTCGTACTGATTGATCAGGCGCATGACCGCCGTTGCCGCCATCGTGTAAACGCTTTGATTCGGCCCGCGGACCCGAAAACTCCGCCCAACGACTTCCCGGATTTTGGGCCACTGATTGCCAGTCCACTGGCACCAGTCCTCCAGCCAGACCCGGAAAGGGGGTGTGTAGGCGGCCAGGCCGCTGATTCCAATCTTCTTTCTTTCCATGGTCGGCACTTCGGCGATTCTCTGTTTAGGCCTCAATCGAGCCAAGCCCTGAAATTCTAGTGGTACGGGCCCCGTCGCTCAAGGCTGAAGATGCATGTTCCGCAACTCCCGGCGCCCGGTATGAGGGAAGCCTAGATCGAAAACGCCGCAAACAGGGCTACAAAAAGGAAAATCAAGGTTAGTCCGCCAAAATAGGACAGCAGCAATACCATGAACTTCAAGCTGACGAGCCAGTGTCCCTGGCCGTAAACGCGCCGCATCGACTTGTAAAGATAGACCGGAATATAAAGGGATACGAGGAACACCGATATGGCAGAGATTGCTTCCGGGAGCGCCGCCAGCGACATCATACGGACAAAAAGAATTTGCAGGGTAAGAATCAGGAAGACAAAGGCGTGGAAGTGGACGACAAATAACAGGTGCTCGACGTAGTAACGTTTGGACAGCGGATAAAGCACCTTGAGTATGAGTGCCATTAACGGCAGCAGGACAAAGAGTGCAGTCGGCACGTTGTCCAGCAATTTGCTCAGGAAGGCGTCGCCGTCGTCTGCGCTGACCCGCTCGCAAACGGATTGCAGGCGCTCGGGAGTAAGTCGCGATGCCATCCATGGTGGCAGGTCACCCGCGTCTGCCGCGGTGCAATCGCTGGTGCCCGCCGTGCCGTCATTGTCGATCCGGATATTCAGATTGTAGCCGTCGTTTTCGGCGGTATGCGAAGGTTCCTGAGATTGCGATTGGGCGGCGGATTCCTGCGCCGGTTGATTTTCCGCGGAGACAATCTCGCCCGCCAATTCGCCGAGTATCTCGTCCCTGATCACCGCTGCGCCTTGTGCGTCATCGGTTTCGCCTACCGTTTCTACAGGGGGTTCGAAAAGAATGCCGAGTTCTTCCCTCGGGTCAAAAAAAGCGACCAGGAAAAAAATAATGCTAAGAACCAGGTAAGTACGAAATGGTGGCATGAAACGCGCCCGCCGGCCTTCCAGGTAATCGCGCGTTAACTGCCCGGGTCTTGTGGCCAGTGGGATAAGTGTTCGCCAGAGTCGCGAGTCGACTTCAAGAATATCGCCGAACGCATCCTGCAACAGCTCCCAGATGCTGATGAGCCGGCTTTTGGCACGTTGTCCGCACTCGCCGCAGTATTGGCCGGACAATGTTGCGCCACAGTTCAGACATGTCTCCGTGGGTTGCTGGGATTCTCCGGTAAGAGCGGTTTCATGGAGGATTTGGCGAGATACGCTAAAATGTCCGGCGAACAGTTCCTCTGACGAGCGGCGCATGATCGCTGCCGGTCCGACGAGGTAGTTGTCGAGGTCGGTGTTGCTGGCGAACAGGTAATGCGTGACTCGTCGCGGGCGGTGCTCGTGGGTGCCGTCGACGGTATACGTGTTGGCTCGAATGATGCCAGGGACCAGCAACATTTCCTCAATGTGCGGCCCCAGCCAGGCGTCAAAGTCCCCGGCAATATCGGGATCAATACTGTAGCTGACTTCGTAGACTGGACCGAAGCTGTCGGACATTGACTAACTCGTCTTGTGATTCGCCCCGGATTTTTTACTTGCAGTTTTCTTTTTTGACTTCTTCTTCGTCTTTTTCTTGTCTTGCGCTAAATCAGAAGCGGCGCCTGCGCTGTCAGCAGCACCGGCGTTACCGCGGCCTTTGCTGACAAACTCATCCTGCGCAAAGTCATCGACTGAAAGCAGGTAAAGAACCTTCTCGTGATAGTTGCGCAACTCTGCAGCCTCACTGGCGCTTATGATTTCGGCCTTCGCCGCCTCCTCAATCTGGTGGCCGAAGTACTCTGATTTGATCAGTCCTTCCTTGCGAGCCTGGCTTAGCTTCTTCTCCATGCCGAGGTTCTTCTCCGACATTTGCAACGCTTCCTGCAACAAGCCGAGTGGGCTGTTCGGTGCGAGGGCCTTGTAAGCCTGCTCGCTGAGTCGTTCTCGCGCCTCGCCGGTTTCAGTAATCAAAGCCACGATCTTCTTGCCCAGATCATCCGAAGGAGCCGAGTAGGTTCTGCCACGCGGAAATATAATGGTGCGCAGCAAAATAGCGATCGGCCGATTCGGGAAGTTACGCAAAAAGCTGTGTAACTGCTCTTGAGCGTTATACATCAGTGTTCGCACCGACCACTCAACCAGCGGAATGTCGGTCGCACGACGGCCCTGGTTTTCGAAATGTTTCAATACCGCTGAGGCGAGGTACATGGAACTCAAAACGTCACCCAGTCGCGCGGAAAGAAGTTCCTTAACTTTCAGTTTGCCGCCAAGCGTGAGCATCGCGAAGTCCGTCGCAAGCGCGAATGCCGCGCTGTAACGATTAACGTTCTGGTAATAACGACGGGTTGGCGTGTTCAGCGGCACTTTGCTGAATTTTGCATGCGTCAACGCAAGGAAAAACGCCCGCGCGGCATTGCTGATCGCGTAACCAATGTGAGAAAACAATGCTTCATCAAAATCGGTAAGGCCACGTTCAATGTCTTTGTCCTGAGCCGCCTGCAGTTCGCGCAGCACGAATGGGTGGCAACGCATCGCGCCCTGGCCGAAAATGATAAGGCTGCGTGTCAGAATATTGGCGCCTTCAACCGTGACCGCGATCGGAGTTGCCATGTATGCACGACCGACGTAATTTTTCGGGCCCATCATTATGGCCTTGCCGCCGTGCACATCCATCGCGTCGTTCGCGACCTTGCGACCCAATTCTGTGCAGTGGTACTTGAGAATAGCGGAAGGCACCGCAGGCTTTTCACCCTGATCAATGGCGCCGGAAGTTACCGATACCGCCGCATTCATGATGTAGGTATGCCCGGCAATCCGAGCCAAAGCCTCGCCTATGCCTTCGAACTTTGCCACCGGCAAATTAAACTGGCGTCGGATCTGGGTGTACGCACCAGATGCGTATGCCGCCGCCTGACCACCGCCAGCCGCCGTCGACGGCAGAGTAATCGCGCGTCCAACTGACAACAGCTCCACGAGCATTTTCCAGCCCTTGCCAGCCATCTCCTGGCCGCCAATGATGAAATCAAGCGGAACGAATACGTCCTTGCCAGAAGTCGGCCCATTCTGAAAAGCGATATTCAGTGGATTGTGACGACGCCCGACGTTGACCCCCGGCAAATCAGTCGGAATCAATGCTGCCGTAATGCCATATTCGTCGGTCTCGCCAATCAAATGGTCCGGATCGTAAAGCTTGAACGCGAGACCCAGCACAGTAGCGACCGGTGCGAGTGTTATGTATCTCTTGTCCCAGTTCAGGCGAATACCTGTCGTTTGCTTGCCTTCCCACGTGCCTTTGCAAACGACACCGTTGTCGATCAACGCGGCAGCATCGGATCCGGCTTGCGTCGACGTTAGTGCGAAACAGGGAATCTCTTCTCCAGAGGCGAGCCCCGGGAGCCATCTTTCCTTCTGCTCGTCAGTCCCGTAGTGCAATAGTAGTTCCGCAGGCCCGAGAGAGTTTGGTACGCCAACGGTCGACGAGGCTGTGGAATTTCTACTGGCTAATTTCGCGATGACCATCGCATTGGCGTAAGCAGAGAATTCCAGGCCACCATACTGTTTCGGAATGATCATCGCGAAAAAACGATGTTTCTTGATGAAGGCCCAGGCTTCAGGTGGCATATCGCCAAGTTCATGCGAGATCGTCCAGTCGTCGAGCATTGCGCAAAGCTCTTCGCAGGGTCCGTCGAGGAAAGCCTGCTCCTCCGCGGAAAGCTTGGGAGCCGGGAACGACATCAGCTTGTCCCAATCCGGCATTCCGGAAAACAGCTCGCCGTCCCACCAGGTATTGCCTGCCTCAAGTGCTTCCCTTTCGGTGTCGGACATCGATGGGAGCATCGTTCGGTACATGTCCAGCGCGGGCCGCGTGACTTTTTCCCGCCGAAAATCTGGCAGGTTCGGAATGATCAGAACGCCGTAAAGCAGCATGAGAATCAGCATCCACAAGGGGTGCCAGGATCCATAAAAAAGATACACGAGCAGGACCGCGCCCATGGCGATCGTGGACGTCAGGAGGCCCACCCGGTTGTATGCAAGGTAAACAGCGCTGCCGACAAACAGCAGCAGCCAGGCGAAACTGATCAGAAAAGCGGACACCGAAAAATCCTCAGGATACAGGGTTTGGCAAAGCGCACAGACCTCGCATGCAGGCTAACATCGAGAAGGTGATCCTGCCAGATTACAGGCCAAAAGCCCGTGACCTGCCTCTCAGGCCTGCAGCAGGCTTTCTATTGCAGCTCGCTCCTCGCGCAATTCTGCTTCAGTCGCCGCCATGCGCTCGCGGCTGAATTCGCTAATATCGAGCCCCTGAACAATTTTGTATTCTCCGCCGGAGCAACGAACCGGGTACGAGTAAACGATACCTTCAGCGATACCGTAGCTGCCATCTGAAGGAATTCCCATGCTCACCCAGTCGTCGCTCGGCGTGCCAAGCGCCCAGTCATGCATATGATCGATGGCGGCCGATGCGGCGGACGCCGCCGATGATGCACCTCGAGCCTTGATGATTGCCGCTCCGCGCTGTTGAACAACCGGTATGAATTCATCCGTCAGCCAGGCGTGGTCGACGAGATCGATGGCCGCTTTCCCGGCGACAGAAGCGTGATGAATATCCGGATATTGAGTAGCGGAATGGTTGCCCCAAATCGTCATCTGCCGAATGTCCGTAACATGGCTCGCGGTTTTTCCCGCGAGTTGCGCGACGGCGCGATTGTGATCAAGGCGCGTCATCGCTGTAAATCGAGATTTGTCGATATCCGGTGCATTACTGCTTGCAATCAGTGCATTTGTATTTGCGGGATTACCAACCACCAGTACGCGAATGTCACGATTGGCATGTTCATTCATCGCTTTGCCCTGCACGGAAAATATCTGCGCATTGGCCTCCAGGAGATCTTTGCGTTCCATCCCGGGACCGCGGGGTCGCGCGCCAACAAGCAGCGCGTACGCGCTGTCTTTAAAAGCCACATTCGCATCATCAGTGGCAACTATTCCAGCAAGCGTGGCAAAGGCGCAATCATCGAGTTCCATAACCACGCCGTGCAGCGCCGGGAGGGCAGGCGGAATTTCAAGAAGCTGCAAAATAACCGGCTGATCGGCACCAAGCATCTGGCCCGATGCAATCCGAAATGCGAGTTGGTAGCCGATCTGACCGGCAGCGCCGGTGATCGTAACGCGAACAGGTTTTTTCATTGTCTGATGACCTTGGTCTGGTAGTAACAATTTGGTTGCGGCGCGCGATTCTAACATCCGCCGAGCCCACGGGCACCCGTTGCAACTACTTAGTGTTATTTGCCGGCCTTATTCCGGTACGGCTCCCTGCGGAAATCTTCGCAGAAGCGATTGCAGCTCTGCTTCGGCAGCCTGCGTCAGTCCCGTGCTTTCGAGTTTTGCGATGCATGCCCACCAGCTACTCGCATCGGCACGTTGCTCGGCGGTGCAGAAATCGGCCGGCGGTAGCGCGGTTTCGTTAATCGAAGGGCCTGAAACGGTAGCGGAGTCCATTTGTGTCATTGGCACCGAGGAGTTCGAAAGCGATGCATTGGCGTCAGCTTCGAGTTGCTGCAGCTGGCTGGCAGCCGATTTGGCGGCTTCCTGGAAGGGGTTATCCTGGTCAGGCTCAGGATCGTTGAAGAATTGCTCGCTGCCGTCCTCTGGCGGAGTGATTAGCACGGATTCACCCAGTTGCAGGACCAGCAAAAGACTCAAGCAGACACTGGCAACGATCGCGATCGGTCTATACCAGCGGCCACTCAAGGCGCTGCTCGTTGAGGCACGTGCTTCCTTGCCGGCCATGTCTAAAATAAATCTGTCCAGCTCCACCGGCGTAATTTCACCGGCGACCTCACGATACGCTGCCGACAAGTCGGTATCGGATTCGGCGCTGTGGTTCCTGTCCATCATGATTGCGTCGGGCGCCTATTGTCTGGCCGGTGCCGCACCGGACATTGATGCTCTGAGTTTGGCGACGGCATATCGAAGCCGGCTTTTTGCAGTTTCGCGATTAACACCGGTGACCTGCGCAATTTTGTCTATCGAAAAACCGCCTTCTTCATGCAGCAAAAATACATCTCGCTGGTCGTCGGGGAGCGACGTTATTGCGATATTCAGGCGCTCGCGCGCCAAATGCCGTTCCACCAGCTGCTCGGGGGCGCTACCCGGATCCGGGCAGAGGTCGGGATCGGCGGATGTTTCCTGTTGGTGTCGTCGATTTCGCCGAATATAGTCGATGAAACAATTGTGAGCGACCCGAAACAGGTAGGTGGAGAATTTCGCTGTCGGCCGATAGTTCGACCTGGACCTGATTATTTTCCCCCATGCCTCCTGGAAAATATCTTCCGCGATTTGCCGATCGCCGGACAGGCGAAGCAAATATCGAAACAGAGAATCGTTGTGCCTGCGATAAAGGACTTCGAAAGCGCCTGTATCACCATCCTGATAGCGGAGCATCAGCGCAGAGTCTTCAAGTCGGTCTGTCATGCAGCGAGCATAAGCGAGCCGATCTGCACCGGAAAGCGGGGCCGACTTGCCATCCATTATCATCACAAGAGCCATAGTCGTGTATCCCTGACTTGCGCATTTTTTAGGGCGAGTGGACCATTTTCATGGTATGCAGACCGAAGAGTGCCTGTGAAAATTGTCTCAACCTGGCGCCGTTAGCAATTTAAGTTATTGATTAATAAAAAATAAATAATGCAGGCTTATCTAATCAAACGCACGCAGGCGGTGCCGGGGGTTAATTGTTGACATGGCTTGCAATTCCGAATTTTGGTGTTATAGTCAACTATAACACTACGTCACTTAAGTGAGGGCCGGGTTCCCGGCAAAAGACGATGAACGAGAAATTTATTCACATGACCAGCGGATGGATCCCGGTCGCCGTTTTGCTGTTGTTTGCCATTGCGCTCGTGACGGGCCAGGTGGATGCAAACCTGCCCGACGATATCAAGGCATCGCCGCCACACTTGTCGAAAGCATCGATGATGCTCGTTGTAAATGGTGCGCTGGTCGAGAGGCCGGACGTTTTTCCGACAGCATTGGATTCGGTGTTAGCCCTGCCAGCTGAAATAGAACAGGCGTTTGACGCAAAATCCATTTTTTCGCCTGGTATGCGTAAACCGGCGATAAAGTCGTGGTGAACATGGAGAGAGACCTGGAACAATCGAGACCGCATCGAGGCTGGCGCAGAATCGCTCGGTTCCTGATGATGCATACGCCGTTATTGTCTTACGGTGAGCTGATTCTTCGCGCTGCTACCGTTAGTGAGCGCCGCCCCGGGATTGGCGCGATTAGCACGACCGGGTACAACCAGACGTAACAAGGATCGGAATTAATGGACCCAAAGTGGAATGAAGATGTTCCGATTTATCGTCAGCTTCGGGATCGCGTTGTTGCGATGATACTCGAAGGCGTTCTCGGCGATGGCGATGCTTTGCCGTCGGTGAGAAACGTGGCCGCAGAGTATCGACTTAATCCCCTCACGGTTCTTAAAGGCTATCAGGAGCTGGTTGACGAAGGGCTCGTCGAAAAGAAGCGGGGTCGCGGCATGTTCGTTACGGATGGCGCCAAAGTGCAACTATTAAAAGATGAACGCCGGCGATTCATTGACAAGGAATGGCCCGTGGTAGCTGCAACCATCGAGCGACTGGGCCTGAGTGTGCAGGACTTGCTTGGCGAAATCGACGGGTCCGGAACGGGAGGGCAAGATGACTAGTCTCGTCAGTGCGCGGAATGTATCCAAATCCTTCGGCACCTTGCGCGCCGTCGACAACGTAAGTTTTGATATTGAGAAAGGCCGAATCATGGGCCTGATAGGCCCAAATGGTGCCGGCAAAACAACGTTGCTCAAAGCGGTGCTCGGCTTAACGGACTGCCAGGGAAGCTTGTCCGTACTCGGTCTCGATCCCTTCAGGCAACGCAAGGAGTTGATGCAGAATATCTGCTTTATTGCCGATGTGGCCGTTCTTCCGCGCTGGATACGCGTCAGCCAGCTCCTCGACTTCCTGCAATCAATTCATCCGCGATTTTCGCGTTCCAGGGCCGAGGAGTTGCTCAGTAGTACCGACATTCATTCCAATTCAAAAGTGCGTGAACTTTCCAAGGGTATGGTCACGCAACTTCATCTTTCGATAATTACCGCGATCGACGCAAAGTTGCTTGTCCTCGATGAGCCGACCATCGGGCTCGATATCATTTTTCGTAAAGAGTTCTATGCCAATTTGCTCAATGACTATTTTGATGAAGAACGAACCATAATTATAACGACCCATCAGGTCGAAGAAATAGAGAATCTGCTGACCGACGTAATGTTCATTAATCACGGCCGCGTGGTACTGGATACACCGATGGAGGATATTGCCGACAACTACGTCGAGCTTCTTGCTACTGCAGAAAATGCTGACAAGGTGAAAAACCTTCGACCAATCTACGAAAAAGAAGTTTTCGGTAAGAAGGTACTTACCTTCGAGGGAGTGGATCGACAGCAGCTGCAGGGATTCGGCGAATTAAGGACGCCGGACATCGCAGATCTCTTTGTCGCCAAGGTCAAAGGAGCTGCGGCATGATTAAATCCCAGGTCGCTCTGCTGCGCCGTGAGCTGTGGGAGCACAGGGCGATTTTCGTCGTGCCGCTCGTCGTCGCCGTGGTGATGGTGCTGACGTCGTTGACCGGGCAGGTTTCCGTTAATGACCTTAAGGCCATCGACATGGGAATCGTTGGCGCAAGCAATATGCCCGAAAACGCACGTTCGTTAGCTTTGTCCGGAATACTGGTTGGATTATCGAGTCCATTCGTTTTTGCTATGTGGATCCTGACGATTTTCTATTCGCTGGATTCCCTGTATGCGGAACGAAAGGACCGCAGCATTCTTTTTTGGCGCTCGATACCCTGTACAGATTTTGAGACCGTGCTGTCGAAACTTGTCACAGCCGTTCTGGTAATTCCGCTGGTTACCTTCGTTATTATCATTGCGACGCACTTGCTGGTTTTGCTGAATATCAGCATATGGATAGACTTCAGGGGAGGCAGTCCATGGCACCTGATCTGGTCCGCTGTACCCTTTGCCGATAACTGGACCGCAACATTTGTGATGTTGTTGGCTCTGCCGCTTTGGTTATCTCCGTTTATAGGCTGGTTCCTGTTCGTCTCAGCTTTTACGAAGCGTTCGCCGCTGCTAATAGCTGCGTCGCCGATTGTTCTGTTGCCATTACTGGAAAAGATTCTTTTCGGCAGCTCTGTAGTTGCTGAAACGCTTTTCGTACGCTCAGTAAATATGCCCCTGTTCGCTGGATTGGATAACATGGACCTGCTGTTCCAGGGCGAAGACCATCTTGAGAAACTGGCAAACGCGAAACTCAGTCTCTTGTCACTGATGGATCTAGGTGGCTTTCTGTCAAACTTACAATTGTGGCTCGGACTGGTTGTTTGCGGTCTGTTTTCCGCAGCCGCGATATACGTACGCCGTTACCGGGATGAGAGTTAGGCGTCGATATCCGGCTTCCGAACATCGATCTTGAGCTTGCGAATTTTACCGCGCAGCTGGTGGTAGGTAAGGCCAAGCAAGCTGGCAGCGATGCGTTGATTGAATTTCGACCGCTGCAGCGCCGATTCGACAAGTTCCCGTTCCAGTCGGTTCAGGCGCTCGCCGAGATTCAGCGGCATCACAATATGGCGATGCCCCGGCGACGGATCGATGGACGACAATTCCGACTGTCGGTTTTCTCGCAGTCGAAAAGGTGAATCGAACGGATCGAAAGCAATCTGGCTGACAGGTTTCGACTTGTCTTCCAGGCGATAGACAGATCTCTCCACCGCGTTCTTCAGCTCGCGGACGTTTCCCGGCCAGTCATGACCGAGCAAAGCCGACGACGCGCGTGCGCTGAAACCCGGAAACAGCGGCAATGAGAGTTCGCTGACCATGTTCATCGCGAACGCGTATGCAAGTGGCAGGATATCTTCAGAGCGCTCGCGCAGTGGCGGAATAGTTATTACGTCGAAAGCAAGCCGATCCAGCAAATCTTCGCGAAATCCTCCGCGTGCGACGAGCGCCTGAAGGTCCGAATTTGTTGCGCCGGCAATACGGACATCGACGGAAATCGTTTCCCTGCCCCCGACTCGCTGCAGCTCTCCATACTCGATCACGCGCAGGATCTTCTCCTGCATTCTCACCGAGATGGTCGCCAGCTCGTCAAGCACAAGCGTGCCCCCGTCGGCTCTCTCAAAATGTCCAATATGAGTTTTGGCTGCGCCCGTGAATGCCCCGGCTTCGTGTCCGAAGAGCTCCGATTCCAGGATCGACTCGGTAAGGGCGGCACAGTTCACCTTGATGAGCGGCTGCTCCCAGCGCTTCGAAAGGAAATGCAGTCGCGACGCAATCAGCTCCTTGCCTGTTCCTCGTTCCCCGACTACCAGTACAGGCTTGTTCAAAGGCGCGGCACGAGACACATGCTCCAGCATTTCCAGGAAAACCTGGGCCTCGCCGATTATGGGTTGCATTGTTCGATTGACAGACATAGGTCAAATAAACCAAAACTGAGCGAAAACAGCAAATTAATTAGCAAAATGACCACTTCTCCGCCGGATCGAACCAGCGTCATTATAGAATTTCACTTGTAAAAACAACCGCTTAAATAGAGTTACCGAAGTTGGCATGGATGCTGCAGTTCTAATAGTGAACCCTGGACTTAAAGAGGATGAATCAATGGGCATATTCACGAGATTCAGTGACATCGTGAACTCGAATATCAACGCGATACTCGACAAGGCGGAAGACCCGGAAAAAATCGTGCGGCTAATGATCCAGGAAATGGAAGACACACTGGTTGAAGTGCGCTCCGCCGCCGCAAGATCGATAGCCGACAAAAAGGACCTCAATCGCAAACTTGGGCACCTTGAGGGTGAACAGAAGGAGTGGGACTCGAAAGCTGAGCTGGCGCTTCGCAAAGGCCGAGAGGACCTGGCAAAGGCGGCGCTCGTCGAAAAGTCGCGTGCGGCATCTGCCATCGCAATTATTCGTTCCGACTATGCAGCCGTGGATGATGGGCTATCAAAACTCAACAGCGACATCTCGCGGCTCGAAACAAAGCTCGAAGACGCAAAGACACGCCAGAAGGCGTTGTTGGCACGGCACAAGACTGCGAACAGCCGTCTAGCTGTGCGACAAAAGATTCACGATTACAAAATTGATGATGCGATGATTCGGTTCGAGCAATACACGCGACGGATCGATGATGTGGAGGGACGGATTGAGGCATACGATCTCGGCCTGCCAAAAGATCTGAATCACGAATTTGCAGGACTGGAAGCTGAAGAGTCTATTGCCAGGGAACTGGATGATTTGAAGAAGCGCGTGTCCCTTGCATCAAACACGTCGACGGAGATCAAATAGTTGGGAATTGGTATCGATCAACTGCTTACAGTCGCGTTAATCGTATTTCTGCTGATACCTGCGCCGCTGTTTATCGTTTTGCATTTCATAACAAAATGGAGGCAGTCGCGCGAGATATCCGGAGGCGATGAAAAGTTACTGGAGGACATGTGGATGATGTCGCAAAATCTCGAAAAACGCCTCGAAACCCTGGAGACAATTCTCGATAGTGAGCTGCCGGACTGGAGGAGGAAGATATGAGCAGGGACACCTGGAATCTGGATAATGGGCCGCTGCGTGGGTTGTATCGCGACAGGGAAAACGGCTGGATATTCGGCGTCTGCGCTGGTGTTGCGGATCGCTTCAATTTTCGCACAGGTACTGTGAGAGTTATAGCGGTTGTCAGCTTTGTCCTGTTCTTTTGGACTACCACGCTCATTTATGTGGGAGCAACGCTGTTGCTGAGAGAAAAGCCATTGATCTATTCGGGAGCAAGGCAGGAATATGAATTCTGGAGGCGCCGCAACGGTCACGATCACTGGAGCCATTCATGAGTGGATATGATGCGATGTCCGGACGACGGTTCTATCGGAATCGCGACCGCGCCATGGTCGCGGGAGTGTGCGCCGGTCTTGCAGACTATTTCGGCTTTAACCTGCGGGTGACTCGATTGCTCGCATTTATTTGCCTGATAATGGCGATGCCCATCACGTTGCTGATCTATGTCTCAACAGTTTTTCTGGTACCTGCTGCCCCTGATCCCGTCAGCTTTACCGATTATGACGCCGAGTTCAGGAGAGCTGTTCGTTCTGACCCGGTTCAAACAATCGGCGAAATCAAGCGAAGATATCAGTCGCTGGACAGCAGGTTGGCGCGTCTCGAACGATACGTAACCTCTTCAAGATTCAGTCTCGATCAGGAATTTCGGAGGCTCTAATTGAACGGGTCATCGCTTTCTAAGGAAATCACCGAATGAACAGCTCTCTAATATTCGTCCTTGTCCTGGTTTCGATTGTGATGTTGGCCAACGTTGTAAAGGCTTGGTTAATGCAAAGGAAGTCTGAACCGGAGGAATCCATTGAACTCGAGGAAACCCTCGCCAAGGTTAAGGTGCTTGAGGAAAGGATCAAGGTTCTTGAAAGAATAATTACAGAGAACAGCTTCGACCTGAAACGGGAGATCGATTCTCTCTAGGGTTACGGCAAAAAAACGCCCGTCATGTGACGGGCGTAGTTTTTTCAAAGTATAGCTCTGTTACTCGGACTTCGCCTTATAGGCCTGGACTTCAGAATTAAACTGCGCCGCTACCCGTTCCATTTCATCCACGGCTGCGTTGTACTTTTTATTTAGCATATCCTCACGCTCCTGTTCGACCTCGGGCTGCAGGTCGGGCATGGCTTCGCGTGCAGTCTTTTCTTCTTCCTGAATGCAGGCGAGATAGGCTTCCATATTGGCAACGTAATTTTTGACGCCACGCTGACCTTCAATCATCTCTTCCTTTGTTGCGGTGCTCCCATTAGGGATCAAAACCCGTTCAGGATAATCACATGCATGCGCAAATTGAGTACCAAGCAGCAGGGAAATACTAAGTATGATTTTGATAGCTTTGTTCATATTCCTTACTTCGTAGTTGTTGACCGCTGACCTGAAAAGCGGTCTGTAAATTGATGGGCGTGGACAAGCGCCACTATTTAAGCACGTTGCACATTTGTAGTGAAGAGGTCGTCTAAAATTTAAGAAAATCAGCTTGTTAGCAACGCTCAGACATGCCTACGCGAATAGCGTTCGATGCTTGTCGGTGCCATTAACCTGGGCGCGGAGTAATTCCAGGTAATTATCAGCGCTCATTGGGCCGCCAAACAGCAGTCCCTGCACATAGGCACAGTCATGAGCCTGCAGAAAGGCGAGTTGATCTTCTGTTTCGACACCTTCAGCGACCACGTCGAGATCAAGACTCTGTCCCATATGGATGATCGTACCGACAATAGTGGCGTCATCCGCATTCACTGCGATGTCCCGGACAAACGAGCGATCGATTTTGAGTGTGCTGATAGGGAATTGCTGCAGTGCGCTCAATGAAGAGTAGCCAGTACCAAAATCGTCGATCGCGAGATTTAGTCCCAGGGCATAAAGCTGATCAAGAATCTTGATTGTGCGCTCGGGATTCTCCATCAACGTCGTCTCTGTAATCTCAAGCTCAAGTGACGTTGGCGATACTTCATATCCTCTAAGAATAGCGCTGATTCGATTAATGAAGTTCGGCTGGCGCAATTGCTTGAGTGACAGGTTGACAGAAATCCGTCCCGGAGATGCGACTGACCGCTGCCAGGATCGAAAATCCTCACACACCCTGTCGAGAACCCACTCGCCTATCTCGATAATCAGGTTGGTTTCTTCTGCCAACGGGATGAAGTCCGAGGGCATAATGATCCCGCGCTCAGGCAGGTCCCAACGTACTAGCGCTTCAGCCCCAATCATTTCACCGGTCTTAAGGTTGTATTTCGGCTGATAGTGAACAAGCAGTTCGTCTCTCTCGAAGGCGCGTTTCAGTTTGCTCTTGGTCATCAGCCGCTCTACAGCGGCCTCATTCATTTCCGGCCGATAATAGGAATGCACATTACCGCCCGATTTTTTGGCGTGATAAAGTGCTGCGTCGGCGTTGCGAATCAAATCAATGACATTTGGGGCATCCGACGGATAAAAGGCGACACCCAGACTGGCCGTCATGAATACCTCATGACCTTGAACAAAAAACGGTTCGGCGAGACGGTCAAGCAGGTATCTTGCAACCTTGTCCAGAGCCGGCCGCTGGTCCGAATCTATACTCACTTTGTCGATTATGACTGCGAACTCATCGCCGGCCAGTCGACCGATGACGGAATTTTCGGGAAGCCCCGTTTTCAGGCGCTCAGCGACTGTCTCAAGCGTTGCGTCTCCTGCCAGGTGACCGAACGTGTCATTTATTTCCTTGAATTTATCGATATCAATATAAAAGAGACCAAGTGCCTTGTCATGTCGCTTCGCTCGCGCAATCGCGCGCTGGAGCAGGTGCTGAAACTGCATGCGATTAGGCACTTTTGTCAGGGGGTCTATTCTCGCCAGGTACCGGATTCGTTTTTCTGCCTTACGTCGCTGCGTGATATTTTGCGCAGCATAAATGCGATGCCCCTGGAATCCATCCTTTGCATCGATAGACGAGCTTGTGTAGGAAACAGGAACCCGGTTTCCGGATTTTGAAATCAGGAAGGCCTCTCTTGGTGCCGCGGTCTTGGTATCTGTTTCGAGCCAGTTGCCGCTTTTTGCGTCAACAATCGCATGAATATGTTTGCCGATGAGTTCTCGATCGGAATACTCGAGCATTCGGGAGGTAGCAGAGTTGACGCGGGTAATGTTGCCGTCTGCCGAGGTTACAATGATCGCCTCGTTCATGCTCGACAATACGCTGTCTACATAGTCGCGCGAAACCGTAGTAAGTTTGAGCTTATCTCGCATGTCATTAAAGACGGCGGCAAGGTCACCCAAAAGGTCTCCGCCGACAAAATTTAGCGGCTCACCATAGTCGGCATCGCTCAGTTTTTCAGCCTGAACCTTCAGCACTCGAATTCGGTCCGCTTGCATTCTCGCGATTAGCCAGATAACGAATCCACAGAGAGCGACCGTGATCGCGGTTGCGGCGCCGATCCAGGCAAAGCTGGTCCTGCCATTTTCGGTTCCAAGTGCAACGAGCTGATTTTCAAATGCCTCGGATTCTTCCACTAATGTTTCGGTCTGGAAGCTGCCGGACAGTGATCCGATATTTTCGTCGCCGCGAGTGACCGGAAAAGTCATGTAGAGACGATCGGGTCGCCATAAAGTATTTCCATCGACGGGTTCTTCGGGGATCTGCCCGACCAGCTCGGTGGATCCGTCTGCCTGAACATATCGCAGGCCTATAAGAGCCTCGTTAGCGGCAATGGCCTGACTCAGAATATCGCGGACACCAGACGCACTTGTGGTCTCCGCCTCAGAAATCAAGTCGGCAACACGATATAGTTGTCCGCGGGCACGGCGCTCGAAACTCTGTGCCAGGCTGAGCTGATGCTGTTGCACGCTCGTTGTCACGATACCGGATGTCACCCACTGGTATTGTCCGTAGAAAATGGACAACATCAGCCCGACACCGACCACCGCGATGGTCGACACAAGTACTAAATATCTTGGTAGAAATCTGCTCGCCATATGATTCTTAGACTGCGCCTTGCGCGGCAATGTCCACCGAGTTTTTTGGCCAACCTGTTGTCGGTAGGCTGCTTATTCTGGACGAAGCCCGAGATCGGCGCTACGGGGGCTTCTTTATTGTTTTTAATCGCCGTAGTCTACCACCGAGACAATTGTCGATCGATCAATTCATGCGGATTACGGGCGTCCATTTTCGGCGCAATGCGGCATCACGCAACGGCTCGTGACATAATCAGCCATCTTGGGTCGCTGAGGAATCGGGTAATCACCCCGTTTTCCGGCAATTTCGGGGCAGCGGCTATGCTGGTTTCGGCGCTATCCCTCGTACTGGTGGGGTGCTAACGATGCGTAAGAAAGCGCTTATCGTTGACGATTCGCGGTCAGCGCGGGTGGTCCTCAAGAGAGTGCTCGAGACGCACCAGCTTATTGTCGACACTGTGGAGTCTGCCGAGGACGCGCTGGACTACCTGACCACCAATCGGCCGGACGTGATCTTCATGGATCACCTGATGCCCGGAATGGATGGTTTCGAGGCTTTATCGGCGATCAAGAAAAACCCCGAAACTGCGACTATTCCGATCATGATGTACACCTCGCAGGAAGGCGAGGTCTATGTCGGTCAGGCGCGGGCGCTCGGAGCGGTCGGCGTTCTGCCCAAGAAGATTGCGCCGGTTGAGGTCTCGAAAGTGCTGACGTCCTTGCGCGTCATCGACGGCAATCCGTCCGACGAGGCATCAGTCGTCGAAAACCAGGGTCGTGAACCCAGCGGCACTTTTCCGGCGCTGGAAACTCTGGATCAGGATTTGCGGCTCCTGATCCAGGACTTGTTCAGTCAGCAGCGCGCGGTCCTGCGCCGTGACCTGCTCGACAGCTACGAGGCCATCGCGTCCCGGGTTGCGGGCGAGATTCGTCCTGTAATTCATGACAGCGATGCCGATTCAGGTTCTGCAGAAAAAAGCGGAATGTCCCGGGTTACTCAGGCAGCAGTTGCCGTATTTGCCGTAATTGCAATGATTTTTGCGGCGCTTTACTGGCAAAGAGAGCAAGCCTGGCGAGGGCTGCAGGAACAGTACCTTGCGCTGCAGCAGGTTATCGAGCAGCAGCGGATTGCCGGTGCGGAAGACTCAATGCAGGCAATGCAGCAGATAGGTGATTATCAGCAGACACTCGAGTCGATGTATGCCGCTGCCATCAGCGGTCTTGAGTGGGGAGCCAACCAGGCGCCCGAATACCCTTTCGGTGAGGCTCCCCTGGGCGACGAGCGATTGAAAATTATCGAGCAGCTCAGCGACCAACTGGTTGCTATAAATTTTTCGGGCGTCGTACGTATAGAAACGCACGTTGCCGATTTTTGTCTGGTAGTCGTCAGTAACGATGGGTTCCGACTGGCTCGCGATACTTTGCCCGCAGGCGACTGCGATTCGCTTGGGGCGACACCCGGAGAGGCTTATGAGATGGGATTGGCGCAGTCCGTTGCATTCGCCAATTTCATCCGCCTTGCCGACGAACGTACCGGGGGCAGGATTCGCTACGAAATCGTGTCCACCGGCAACGCCGATCCGCTCATGCCATATCCCGTCTCCGTGGACGGCGTTACCGCGGGTGATTGGAACAGGATTGCAGCGGCTAACAATCGCGTCGAAATTTCGGTGAATCCAGGGTCGTACTGAGCGGATCAGCCCGCATCGTCATCGGTGGCCCGTTTTTCGACAAACGCCTGTGGGTCCTGACGGCCGGTCGTTTTCATTACTCCGTCGACGACCGCTCCTTCGGCTACTGCAATGGCTTCGCCTGTGACGGTGCCGGCAATTTTCGCCGTGTCACTAATTTCAACCTGTCCGGCGGCGACGATGTCTCCATCGATAGCGCCCGCGACGATCACTGAGTCAGCCTTGATCACGCCGTTCCAATAGCCGCCTTTCGCGAGTGTAACCGAGCCTTTGATGTCACATTCACCTTCGACCGCGCCATTGATCATGAAATTTCCACTGCCGGTTATTACACCCTGTATTTTGCAGCCCTCGCTTATCAATGTCCCCGGGCCGCTGGCAGAGTCTCGCAGCCGGCGCATTTTTGAATCGCTCATCGGTCCCAAATCTCCTGGAAGGTATTCAATTAGGTTGAACACGGCGAATAATACATGCTCGGCATCACGATTAGTGTGACGTCGTCGAACGGTTACCGTTTTTCTTCACGATGCCCATAACCGGCTGTATCAATGCTGACCAACCGCCCGCCTTCGAAGCGAATAATGCGCATTAACTTGCTCGGACCAAAATTAAACACCATCTCGGTGACGGCCAGCTCCTGGTGATAGCCACCGTAAACACGCTGGGTTGAATGCAGGCCCATCGAGCCCGCCGGGCGCTTGATGATATAAGGCCGCAGCACGTAGCCGAGCCTTCTGACGGACTCAGGCTCACCACATAATTCAATGACCTGGGACTCGACCATGCCTTCCTTCATCAGCCGGTTTCCGCAACGCAATGCCCACGCATCGTCGCCAACGACCAGCATAGCGGCGATTGCCAATATGATTCTGCGCTTATTTCCCCACGGCAATTCCACAGCTCCAACGCCTGAATTGGTCTTCCTGTATGCCATTGTAGACCAGGCGCTGGTCGCTTCTCATTCCTTATGGCATCACACAGGCCTCATTTCTATCGCCGCCGCCGTTGGCACCTCCGGATGGCGTATGTATAGTCCGCAAATGATCACTCAAAGCATGCCAGTGCCGGGCCGACGTATTTGAATCGCCTGGTCAAAAAACGAATCGAGCGTCTGGCCAACAAGGGGCCAAAAGATGTTTTTTCCGGTGGTCTGAAAGGTCTGGAAAAAGAGTCTCTGCGGGTTATGCCGGATGGCAGCCTTGCGCATTCGCCGCATCCTGAGGCACTCGGTTCGGCAATGACGAATAGCTTTATAACGACCGATTTCTCTGAGGCCTTGCTGGAATTTGTGACGCCGGCCCGGACCCATACCTGGGAAGCGTTGCGTGTCCTTTGCGAGATCCATCAATTTACGTATCAACGAATTGGCGATGAATTGCTCTGGGTAACCAGCATGCCATGCGTAATGACGAGAGACGCCGACATTCCGCTCGCACAGTACGGAACCTCCAATGTTGGCAAGATGAAAACGGTCTACAGAAATGGCCTCGGCTACCGCTATGGGCGAAAAATGCAGACTATCGCTGGGGTGCATTTCAATTATTCTCTGCCGGCGGCGTTCTGGCCGGCGTATCGGGATATCGAGGAGTCGTCTCTTGGGCTCGACGATTTCCGTTCCGATGCTTACATGGGACTGGTGCGGAATTTTCGCCGATTAGGCTGGATTACCCTGTATTTGTTCGGTGCGTCTCCGGCCTTATGCAAGTCGTTCATCGGCGAGCGTGAGACTAACCTTAAGGAGTACAACAGGAACACTTATTTCGAGCCATTTGCCACGTCGCTTCGCATGAGTGACCTTGGCTACAGTAATAAGACGCAGGCGCGACTTCAAATATCCTTGAACTCACTTTCTGAGTACGTACGGGATTTAAGCTGCGCAATTTGCACCAAGGAACCGAGTTACGAAAAAATTGGCGTAAAGGTCGCAGGCGAATACCGCCAGCTAAGCGCCAATCAGCTGCAGATCGAGAATGAATACTATAGTCCGATTCGGCCAAAACGTGTCGCCAAGTCCGGTGAAAGACCAACCGCGGCGCTGCAAAGAGGCGGCATTGAATACGTTGAAATTCGTTCGCTCGATCTGAATGTGTTCGATCCGGTCGGCGTCAATCAGAACGAAATGCGCTTTACCGAAGCATTTCTCATTTACTGCCTGTTACAGCAAAGTCCGGCCATGGACGACAAGGCTTTGCATGAGGCAGCGAGGAATCACGGCGCAACGGCACGTTCCGGGCGCGATCCGAACTTCAGATTATTACGCGATGGAAAAGAAGTTGGGCTTAAAGACTGGGCGCACGAAATAATCGAGGATGTGCGGGTAATTGCGGAAATAATTGACCGTGGTGAAAATGGCACAGCCTATGTGCAAGCAGTTGATGCGCAGCTGGCGCTAATCGACGATCCTGACGCAACGCCTTCGGCAAGGATTCTTGACGAGATGCGTCGCTCCGGTAGCGGATTTTTTCACTTCGCTATGGATTGCGCGAAAAGTCACAAGGAATATTTTTCCGCGCTCGCCGAGATGGAAGCAGGACGCCTGGAAATCTATGCTGATGAAGTGTCGGAATCGCTGAAAAGGCAACGCCAGATCGAGGATTCCGACGAAATTGATTTCGATGAATACCTCGAACAATATTTTTCGGCGCAAGGGTGCTGTGACTAGTCACTGAAACCAGCACTCGTAGTCGTCAATTGGCAGTGGCGAAGGGCAGTGGTTCACCGTGCTGGTATGCGTAATCACGATGCAGCGCTTGTAATTTGCGCGTCACTGGCCCCGGCACGCCATTGTTAATCGTTCTGCCGTCGGCTTCCAGCACAGGCGTCAACTCACCCATTGTGCCGGTCGTAAACACCTCGTCCGCTGTGTAAAGCTCGGTTAGTGAGATATTTTTCTCCCGGGCAGGGAGACCATCCCGAACGGCTATGTCGAGAATCATCTGACGGGTAAGTCCTGGCAGACATGCGTCGGCGTGCGGTGTCAGCAATTCACCGCGCCGGACCAGAAACAGGTTGGTGTCGTTGGTTTCCGAGATGAAGCCGTTTATATCCAGCATGACCGCGCTGTCCACTCCTGCAACATTTGCGTCGATAGCGGCGAGAATGTTGTTCAGCAAGTTGTTGTGGTGGATCTTTGAGTCCAGGCATTGCGGTGTATTACGACGTATCGATGACGTGACCACGCGGATGCCATCGTCGGAATAGACCGGCGGTTTCCACTCAGCAAGTACGATCAATGAGCAGCCAAATTGATTCAGCTTTGGGTTCATTCCCGAGGTAATTTTTTCGCCGCGGGTCAGCGTCAGGCGAATGTGAGTTTCGTCGGTCATGCCGTTCGCTTCTAGTGTCGCAAATATTGCGCTACGGATGTGGTCGGAAGCGGGGACAGCCTCGAATGCAAGCGCTTTCGCTGAATTCTGCAGCCGCTCAAGGTGTTCTTCGAGCGCCGCGATCCGTCCCCGGTAGACGCGCAGACCCTCCCATACCGCATCGCCTCCCTGCACGACACTGTCAAAGACCGAGACGCAGGCGCTTGCCCGCGGCAACAGTTCGCCGTTCACATAAACCTGGATGTTCGAGTTTCGCGGGTCCGGATATTGCAAGGTCTTATCCTCTTACGCGGTTTCGCCAGCGCGAAATGCGTGTTGGTAAAGTTTATCGTACCAAGGCGCACATTCTTCAAGCAGCGGCAAAAGTCGGTTGGGGAAGTGGTCTTTATGCACATAAGGTGAAAAGCCGGTGCTTCGGTGGACGGCGTGATACCAGTATGGCGCCCAAACGCCATCCTCGACTCTGGGGCCGGCTTGCCAGTTCAACATACTGTCCGTAAATTCAATGTCGAGATATCTGCAGACCTGTTGCAGCACGTTACCCGGATTCAGCAAAAGCTCTCTCGAATCTATGACAGCGGGCACCTGGCCTGCAGCCGCAAGGTCTTCAAACAATTGCCACTGCATTTTCAGCCCGGTATCCGCCAGTGTGGCATTAGGTAGCTGAATGGTTAAGGAAGGCAACATTTGTTCGGGATCGCGAATCAGAAAAATATTCGTGGTTCTTCTTAGGAATCCCAGGTCTATATCCACCAGGTGATGGGCCATTTGTTTCATGAACAGTATGTCGTGATTGTGCACAGCAGAATCGAGCAGGTCATTCATTACGGCGTTGCCGTCGCAATTGGTGACCGCCATGATCTGATCGCGCCCCGGATGCACGGCACCCGATACTCGCAGGAAGTGTCCGTAAATCGGCTCGTCGACAACTCGGGTATCCGGGCGTTGGGCAAAACTGTACATTAGCGCTGTAGAGACATTGCGAGGGCCGGACCAGAGACACACTGCTTTCATAGGAGATGGGCCCGCACTCGTTGTTGGAGCTATTGTCCGGATAGTGGCTTCACGCGCCGCTGCGCGGTTCAAATTGTACTCAATGCCGACCGAATTCGTCAGGAAGAAAGCAATTTTGCGCAGGTGCTGTTAGCAAGCTTCCGTAAAAACCGACCGGATTGTGCGCCAGGTCACAGTTCCCTCTCCAAATGATGAGCCGGTCACTTAATTTAACTAAACTGGTCTCCGGTTTCTGGCCTGTTGCCAAGTGCCTGACTACCTCGGAACAAGCGATTGATCAAAACATTTCTCATTGGAATTATTCTCGGCGCGCTCGGCTCGGCAGCACTGGTCTGGTATGTGCCGGCCGTCGACCTGCACCGTGAACGCTCCCTTGTCTCGG
>Ga0316195_10000002_pt1 | contig 74950 bp, 67 predicted proteins | sample Phised1_MG_FD_204937 | JGI IMG/M metagenome (GOLD analysis project Ga0316195, IMG submission 204937) | Coastal sediment microbial communities from Maine, United States - Phippsburg sediment 1 | ecosystem: Environmental > Aquatic > Marine > Coastal > Sediment | place: USA: Maine | collected...
TCTGAACATGGCTGCCCCCCAAGTGCGCGGCAGAACCGATCGTTTCCTGTTGCGGTTCAGTAAGCCGCAATAATCGGCGGGCGCACGTAATTTCTTGCCGAATTGAGACCGGGACACTGTTTGCCAGGCACCGTACGCTGCTAAATACGAGCGTATGATTCAATAACCTGCCGAATGGTCGACAATGTTCAAAGCAATTCGCATAACTCTCCTGCTGGTCATCCTGGTGTTCGTATCTGTCAGTACGTGGCTGACCAAGGCCAGAAGCACTGACTGGAATGACAGCCTGTGGGTCAAGATCTATCCGATCAATGCCGACGGCAGCGCAAAAAGCCGCGACTATATTCAGAGCCTGAACGTCGAAGACTTCGCCGCGATCGAGTCATTCATCGCCACGGAAGCGGAAAAATATGGCCGGTCACTCGCCCGGCCCGTGCGCATGGAACTGGGTCGGGAAATTCCTGAACAGCCACCCGCCATTGGCGATGCGCCAAACACGCTGGACATCATGCTTTGGAGCATGCAGCTGCGCTGGTGGGCATCAGGTGTCACCGACGCCCAGGATAATCCAGACCCCGATGTCAGAATATTCGTCCGGTATCACGAACCTGTGGATAAACAGGTCCTGGAGAATTCTGTTGGATTGCAGAAGGGGATGGTCGGCGTCGTAAACGCATACGCTGGCCGTCGTTATGCGGGCCCGAATAACGTCATCATTGCCCATGAATTTCTGCATACCCTGGGCGCTACTGACAAATACAACCCGACAACCGGCATACCCGATTTTCCGCTTGGGTTTTCCGAGCCAGATCGCGACCCGCGCTATCCGCAGCGCTTCGCGGAAATCATGGGTGGACGAATCCCTATCGCGAGTGACGATGCGGTCATTCCGAAGAGCCTCAAATATGTGACGATTGGCGCGCTAACCGCTGAGGAAATTCGCCTGTCCGACTAACACCCGGCGCCGATCGGCATTCAATATTCATAATCAGTTCTGTTAACCTCGAACGATGAACGCCGGCACTCCACCGAATATTCGCTGTTCCGACCTGACTGTTTCGGTTCCAGGTCGCGGCTTGATTGACGCGCTCAGTATCGATCTCCTCCAGGGTGAGTTCGTGGCTGTGTTAGGCCCGAACGGCGTCGGCAAGTCGCTGGCTCTGCATACGCTCGCCGGTATTCGCCCGGCTCAGTCAGGCGCGATAGAACTTCACGGTAAGAGCCTGGCAGCGCTTTCTCGCCAGCAGATCGCTTTGCGACTGGCCCTGCTGCCGCAATACACCGAAGATATTTTTCCTGCAACGGTCATGGATACCGTAATTATTGGCCGTCATCCACACATTGGCCGATTCCAGTGGGAGACAGATAACGACAGGGCGATAGCGACACGATCGCTCGAGCAGGTTGACCTTGGCGACCTCCGGGATCGGGACGTAATGACGCTGTCCGGCGGCGAGCGCAGGCGCCTGGCGGTAGCCCAGGTACTTACCCAGGCACCAGATACGTATTTGCTGGACGAGCCCACCAATCATCTCGATCCGCAGCATCAGCTCGACGTATTGAAGATATTCCGCGGCAAGGCGGACGATGGTGCGGCCGTGCTCGCGAGCCTGCATGACGTTAACCTGGCCGCGCGATTTGCCGACCGCTGCCTGCTGCTGTTTGGCGACGGTCGCTGGGAGATCGGAGCGACCAGGACGGTACTGACCAGCGAGACGCTTTCCAGTCTCTACGCAACGGCCATTGAAAATGTCCCGTGGCGGGACTCAGGCATTTTCGTGGCGGTCGGTTAAATCGTAATCGTGCCGGACATGAAGAATACGGCGCTGCCGCCAAGCTTCACGCGCTCTCCCTGATCTTCGCACCAGAGCTCGCCGACGCGCTTGGAAATCTGCCGGGCCACCAGCACTTTTTTGCCAAGGCGTTCCGACCAGAATGGCGTCAGCACACAGTGGGCCGCGCCGGTAACCGGATCCTCGTCAATACCGATGCCCGGAGCAAAAAACCGCGAAACAAAATCAACGTTACCACCCGGGGCGGTTGCTACCACGCCGTGTTCGATCAGCGAAGCAATGGCGGGGAAATCCGGTTGCAGAGCGGCGACTGATGCCTCATCCCGCAGCACGACCACGTAAATATCGCGGCCGATGAACGACTCGCTGACTTTCGCGCCCAGCGCAGCTTCAAAACCGTCCGGCAATTTTACGGGCCGCGGTTTCAAAACCGGAAAATCAAGCACGTAGGAAGCGTCTTTTCTGTCAACGAAAAGCGGGCCACTCGCCGACTGCAGCCGTATCGGCCAGCGCCTTTGATTGAGCCTGGCATCGATCACCGCGGCGCTTGCGAGCGTGGCATGGCCGCATAAAGGCACTTCGACTGTTGGGGTAAACCAGCGAATGTGCCATTCGTCCTCGCCAGTGGGTACCAGAAAAGCCGTTTCTGACAGGTTGTTCTCAGCCGCAATTTTTTGCATCAACTGATCGTCAAGCCACTCATCGAGCGGCACGACTGCTGCAGGATTGCCGCCAAAAGGCCTGTTGGTGAATGCCGCCACCTGGAATATTTTGAGATCCACTAGTCGACAAATCCCTGGAGTCTTTGCAGGAGATTTTCGTGCAAGGGCGGGTTGGCGGCGATAACCGATCTTGTATCGAGTGCCGGGGAATTGCCGTTCATGTCTGTGAAAACGCCACCAGCCTCCCTGACGATGACCGACAGCGCCGCTATATCCAGGATGTTTACGTCGGATTCTATTACCGCCTCGATTTTTCCGGCGGCAAGCAGGTGGTACTGGTAAAAATCACCGTACCCGCGAATACGATCCGACACGGCGACGAACTCGGCCAGTCGCGCCCAACCGCCGGTTTTTGCCAGGGATTTAAGATTTCCGGTCGAATAGGCGGCACGCGCCGGGTCGCTTATGTTGCTGACCTTTAGACGTTCGCCGTTCAGCCACGCACCATGACCTGTTTCTGCATAGGCGAGTTCATCGAACATGGTTCCGCTCGAAACACCCAACACAATCTCGCCGTCTCGCATCAGCGCAATCTGTGTCGAGAAGAACGGGTACTGACGAACGAACGCTTTGGTCCCGTCGATTGGATCGACCAGCCACAGGTTATCGGCATCACTACGCGTTTGTCCGGTTTCCTCGCCGTAGAACCCGTGTTCGGGAAATGCGCCCAGAATAATTTCACGGATGACATGCTCGCACTCCACGTCCGCCTGCGTGACCGGCGTCAAATCCGCCTTGGTCGTGACCGTAAAGTTGCCCCGGTAATATCTTCGGCTCAGGTCCGCTGCGGCAAGCGCAGCGTCAATGGCAATCTTCAGTTCGGGTGACATGTCACTGGTCATGGTCATTCTTGCGCAACTTCTCGTGGTGCCTCGCGTAAAGAGCCGCAACTATGGCGCGTGCAAGGCGACGAAACAAGTGAGCATCTTGACAGACGGATACGTCACTCCTATTGTGGCCCCTCATCAGGTGAACCCGGAAAGGCATTTTTTCGGGTGAACGGGAAGTCGGTGAAAGGTCGCAAGAACCGGAATCCGACGCTGCCCCCGCAACGGTGATCGAGTTAACCCGCAGCCCTCGTTACGCAGCAGCGTAATGGAGCCACTGCGAACCGGCGAATTATTTCAATGGATCGTGGGAAGGCGCTGCGGACCAGGCGAGACATTAAGGTCCGCCTGCTCGTAAGCCCGGAGACCGGCCTGTTGTTCACGCGAACGGCGCGGCGGGCGTCTTACGGGGTGTGCACAACCGACTCCGATTCCCCTCCCGAAACCGCCGTTGGCAATTTTGTTGGCATGCGGGCGGCATGCAGGGGGTACATATGTTAAGAACAATAATCACAACGGTCCTGCTCCTGGTCACCTCGGGACTGCTGGCACAGGACGCGGAAACGTCAGACACCATCATCGTTACAGCCACGCGCACGGATATTTCTTTGGCGGATGCCACGATACCGGTTGAAATTATTACACGCGATGAAATCGAACTATCGCTCGCGAGTGACCTTGCCGAGCTGCTGCGTTTCGAGGCAGGCATCGAAATCGGTCGCAATGGCGGGCCCGGCCAGGCGACCTCCATATTCCTGCGCGGGACGGAAAGCAATCACACGCTCGTCTTGCTGGACGGGGTTCGCATTAACCCGGGAACGCTGGGCGGCGCAGCCGTACAAAATATCGCGCCGGAAATGATAGAGCGCGTTGAGATCGTCAAAGGTGCACGATCCGCGCTCTATGGAACCGATGCGTTAGGTGGCGTGATAAATATCATCACTCGACGAGCCGCAAAATCTTATGGGGAAGTGAGCATCGGAGGTGGCAGTTTCGAATCACAGTCCACAACCCTGGCCTTTGGTCGATCAGGCGCTGCCGCAGAATTCGGCGTCTCAGTGAATCTGAATGACAGCAACGGTTTCCCCCCCAGGACGGACAGCGATTTGGAACGTGGGTATGAAAATACAACAGCAAATCTGCATGGTGGCCTGAAATTTGGAAACAGCTTCGTCTCGCTGCGACACTGGACCGCCACCGGAAAGACTGAATACCTCGACTTTTTTCTGTCACCCCTTGACCAGGACTTTGAAAACCGCAGCACGTCGATTGAAGTGCGCTCCGATTTCACTGACGCCATCGAAAGTCGGCTGATCGTGGGACAAATGGTCGACGACATCACGCAGAATCAATCCGGCGACTTCGTTGAATCAGAGCGCGTCAGCTTTGACTGGCAGGTTTCCATCGCGACGGACGCTCACGTGCTGACCGGCGGACTGTATTATGTCGATGAAGACGCTGCGTCATTCTCGTTCGGCAGCGGCTTTGATGAGAACACAATTTCCCGGGCTGTATTCTTGCAGGACCAGTGGACGCATGGCCGCCACCAGACATTCGTTGCCGCCCGGCTCAGCAATCACGAGACGTTCGGCAACGAAACCACCTGGAACGCGGAGTACGCGTTTACGGCAGGTGAAAACTGGACTTTTCAGGCCGGCCTCGGCCGCGCCTTCCGCGCACCTGACGCGACTGACCGCTTCGGCTATGGCGGTAATCCTGACCTGTCACCCGAAATTGGCAACGAAGCCCAGCTGGGAGCCAGGTACAGCCGTGGCGGCCCAAATTCAGTGAGTCTCGAAATATACCGGAACAAAATCGACGATCTGATCGAATTCGATCTCGCTACTTTTGAGTTGAGGAACATTGCGCTGGCACAAATACGTGGCGCGGAACTCACCTGGGATTTTCGTGGCGATGGCTTTTCGGTCCGTGCCAGCCTGATCAAACAGCGCGCAGAAGATACCACGGACAACGTACGCTTGCTGCGCCGGGCCGAAGAGAGCGCGACGTTAAGCGCGATCAGAAATATTGGTTTACACAAGATCGGCCTGTCGATGCTGGCGAGCGGCGCGCGTGAAGACTTCGGCGGGGTCAAACTGCCGGGTTATGCAGTCTTCAATCTGACCGGCGAAATTGCCGTCGGGCGCGATTGGCGCATCAATTTACGCATTGAAAACCTGTTCGATCGACAGTATGAAACAGCCGCCGGATTTCGTATGCAGGAACTGAGCGGATTTGCAGAACTCAGATATTCATGGCGTTGAAGGAATTGCTATGGGAAACAGATTAAGCAAGATTTATACACGCACAGGCGACGATGGCACGACCGGGCTCGGGGACGGCAACCGTGTTAACAAAGACAATCCGCGTGTCGAAGCGTACGGCACTGTCGATGAAGCGAATAGCGCCATCGGCCTGATTCTTGCCTCGGCTTCAGTGCCGGACAACCTTCGCCGATACCTTACAGAGGTGCAGCACGATCTGTTCGATTTGGGGGGCGAACTTTGTATTCCGGGCTATGCGGCTATTACAAGCGATTTCATCGAGCGCATCGAATCAGTACTGGACGAGCTCAACCGGGATCTCCCCGCTCTCAAGGATTTCATCCTGCCGGGCGGCGGACCGGCGGCCGCTGCCTGCCACATGGCAAGGACAATCGTTCGACGTGCGGAACGACGAGTCAGCTCCCTGCAGAAGGTGGAGGCTGTGCGAGGGGAAGCCATTCAATATCTGAATCGGCTTTCCGATTTATTGTTTGTCATTGCCCGGGTACTGGCGCGGATCGAGTCCGGCAATGAAGTTATCTGGGATCGAAAACGTTTCCAGGCGCCCGCCTAGCGCTCAATCTTTTTCATCATCAGGAAAGCATCGTCCGGACATAGCCCGGAGAACTCTTCAGTGCGACGAATCTGTTCTGGCGCTGATTCGCGGTCCACGATGGAAAACCCCTGACGCTCGAAGAATCGTTCGGCATCAACCGTCAGCAGCCAGAGCTGTGTTATACCGGCTACCTGCGCGGCCGATTCGAGCGCGCCGACCAGCTTGCCACCGAGGCCGCTGCTGCGAACGTTTCCGGCTACAACCAGTGACCTCAGTAACCCCGTCCTGCCAAAGACCTCAAGACCGATCAATCCAACAAGCGCATTGCTGTCTTCGGCGACGAGAAATCCATCCAGCCTGTCGGCCGCCAGGTCCGAGACCGGCAAACCGCACTCGCCAAGCAACTGCCGGACGACTGGCCAGTCGTCACTTGTTGCCTGGCGTAATGTGGGCATGTGCAAATCCGTCATATCAGAATTTTTCCCTGTTCGTACGCCCGGTCGCCAACGCATCACAGACCGCTTGTGCGGCCGACAGCAATCTTGGCGTTGCGCGTCCGATGACGTCGGCAGGCATCAGGAAACGGTTGCCGTATCGATTCGCCGGCAAGTCGCTCCACCGATCCCATTCGCTGAATGCCGCCGTGCCGGCATCGGAACTGGCCATGATGACTTCGGGTTCGCGTTCGAGAACCGCTTCTACGGAAACGAGTGGCGCCAGACCGTTAAGACTGGCAAAAATATTCGTACCACCACAGAGCTCTATCAGCTCACTGACGTAATGACTGCCATTGACCGTATAGAGTGGACGGGCATCGACCTGGTAGAACACGCTGATGGGAGCAAGGTCACGCGCCGCGTCCGCCAGCTTCCCTAATCCAGCTTCAAAATCAGTCGCGGCAGTATTCGCCGGTTCTTCATGCCCGGTAAGATGGCCAATTCTCCTGAGCGCGGCCGGAATATCGGCGAGACTGGTGGTAGTAATTACTTCGACACGAAAGCCGCGCGACCTCAGGTCATCGATGACATGCGCCGGCGTTCCGGTTTTCCAGGCCAGCAGCACATCCGGCTCGAGTATCGTGAGTTGCTCCTGGTCCAGGTTAAAGGCATCGCCAACAACGGGAAGAATGGCCGCTTCTGGAGGAAAATCGGTATAGGCGCTGACACCGGCAAGCAAGTCACCCGCACCGACCGCGAATGTCAGCTCGGCAAGATGCGGCGAAAGCGTCACGATCCTTTTAACCGCAGAACCGCCTTCCATTTTCTGCCGTTCCGCTGGGACGGGCTCGCCGCAGGCGACCAGGATAAGGCAAGTTAAGTACAGGTAGGGAAGCCGGCGTGTGAGAAACCTCACACAGACCAGCCGTAGAGTGTCATCGCGCCAATTACCACCGCCCAAATAAGCAGCGAACGATACACCAGGCCATTGGCTGCAATAGCGCCACGGATACCACGTTGCGACTGGCTTTCACCCTCTTCGTCGACCAGTGCCAGTGCCCCGGTTCCAACGGTTGCCAGCAGGCGCTCGCTTTGTCGACGCGAAGTCGATGCGTTTGAATTGCCCGTCGTGCGCCACGCAGAACGAGCGCCGTCAAAATTTCCAGCCATCGCGAAGCCGACTGCGGTCAGACGTGCGGGAATCCAGGCAAGCCAGCCGTGCAATGCTTCAGTGGCGCTGACCAACCCGTTCTCGTCAGTTTGCTCGGCTCGCAGTGCATTAAAAACGGCCCGACGCCGGACGAGGTCGGTCACACGATAAGCCCACGCGCCAACCGGGCCCAGCAACACAAACCAGAAAATAACGGCAAACAGCCGGTTGTTGGCCTGAATGCAGACAGACTCCTCAACCCGTCGAATACGCTCCGACGCTTCCTCCGGCACGTCGGTTTCGATGAGTGCCTTGGCGGTTTCCCGAATACGGTCGGCATCATCCAATTCGATAGCACGGCAATACTCGTCGACGTCCTCGCCAATATCTTTTGGACCCAGGGAAAAAAACAATACGAAAATTGCCAGAATCAAATACGGAAACCCATACAGCGTGTCGCCTACGCTCCACCGTGCGAGCAAGACCGGCGCAATCAGTATGGAGATCAATATGACGACCGGAATCAGGTACGACAAGTTGGCAAATCGATCGGCTTGCCGGAAGCCGGAATCGATCGCGCGGTCCAGCCAACGCAGTCTCCGCAAATGAAAAAGCTGGGTCGCGAGTCGCTCGACAATCAGGCCGATCAGTAGTGCCAGTAGTTTCATGCGTTCCCGGGTTTGTAGGGTGGCGTACCCAGACCATCATACAGTCGCAGCCAGTCGAAAGCAGGACCAGGGTCCGTTTTTCTCCCCGGTGCAACGTCACAATGTCCCGCAATTCTGCGCGCCGATACTTTCGGGTATGCTGCCATGATGGCCCGAAGAACAGGTAATAGTTCCGCGTATTGCGCGTCGCTGTAGGGTGCATCGTCGACGCCTTCCAGCTCGATGCCAATCGAAAAGTCGTTACAGCAAACCCTGCCACGGAACGTTGATGCACCCGCGTGCCAGGCGCGCCTGTTGAGCGGGACGAACTGAATGACCTGGCCGTCGCGGCGAATTAGCAGATGCGCGGAAACTTGCATACCCTCGATTTCCCTGAAATACGGGTGCTCATTGCTGTCGAGGCAATTGGTGAAAAGGGATTGGATATGAGGTCCACCAAACTCTCCGGGTGGCAGGCTGATGCCGTGAATAATAACGAGGTCCGTATCATTCCCTGCCGGTCGCGCGTCCTGGTTTGGCGACGGACACTGCTGCGCCGGACGAATGAGACCGGTGTCGGGACAAACTTCATATCTGGCTTCGACGGGCGCGTTCAAAACAGGCTTTGTCCTCCTGGCCTCAAAAATTCCCGGGTACTAAACGTAGCAGCGCTTGGACGAGGTAACAACGATTAAGTAACCTGTGCGAATGTCCAGTACACGCCTGTATATCGAGCAGCCCATTGTCGCCGGAAGTGAGGCCGAAATCAGTGGCGATCCGGCGAATTACGTTGGTCGTGTGCTGCGCCTGAAGGCCGGCGATGCGCTTACACTGTTTGATGGTCGCGGCGCTGAATACGAGGCGGTTCTGCGCTCGCTGAGCAAGAGCAGCATCCGGGTTACGGTCGGCGACAAATGCTTGCGGAGCACGGAATCGCCGCTGCGAATCCACCTGCTACAGGGCGTGTCGCGCGGCGAACGCATGGACCTTGTCGTACAGAAGGCAACAGAACTGGGCGTGCACCGAATCACGCCGGTTTTGACTGATCACACCATGGTCAGGCTGGACGACAAAAGAGCGGCCAAGCGCACACAACACTGGAAAGGGATCGCCGCCAGCGCCTGCGAGCAATGTGGTCGCAATGTTCTGCCCGTAGTGGATTCGCCGATCGCGTTACGAACCTGGATCAGCGAACACCCGGGCGACCAGGCACCGCGACTGATAATGACACCCGGTGCGGCAGTTTCATTGGCATCGGTACGACCAGTCGAAGATCGCCTGACACTGCTGATCGGGCCGGAGGGAGGGTTCAGCGATGCGGAATACGAGCTTGCCGAACTAACCGGGTTTAAGAGCGTGGGCTTTGGCCCCAGGGTATTGCGCACGGAAACTGCCGCATTGGCGATACTGGCGGCGTTACAGGTTCTGTTCGGAGATCTGGCGCCCGCCTAGCCTGCTGGCAAGCTGGCCGAAGCGATCATCCCCTCGAGGACGTCAAGATCCGGGATCAGCGGAAATTCGTTGATCATTTTCACCCGGCACAGCACGGGCGCACCGTCCGGCCATCCTGTTGTTGAATCCAGCTTCAGGACTTCCCTGTTCACTCTGACCAATTGCGGAAACCCTTGCGTCAACAGCCCAAAAAATCCCGCTCGTACGGCGCCGGTATTGGAATAGAAAACAACCACTCGCGTACGCCCTGTCGGCGGCGGAATATCCTTGCCGATGGCTCCTTCGAATGCCACTACTGGCAAATCCCTGCCATTCCAGCTGATGGTCCCAACCAGCCAGCTGTGTTCGCTCTTCTTTTGCGCGATAGGCGTGTACCGGACCACCTCCGCCACGCAGGCTCTCGGCACTATCAGGCGCTCACCGGCAAGCGGCACTAACAGACTATAGAGCTCTTCGTCTTCGGCACTCACTGCAGTACGATTCCTTTCTCTTCAAGCAATCTGCGGATCGCCTCGAGAAGCTGTGAATCCTGATAAGGCTTGCCGAGATAGTCATTTACACCGATTTCAATCGCTCGAGCCCTGTGTTTATCGCCAACTCTCGAGGTAATCATAATGATAGGTACATCCGACACGCGCGCATCGTTGCGTACGTGCGTCGCGAATTCATAGCCATCCATATTCGGCATTTCGATGTCGAGCAGAATGATGTCCGGCTTCGCTTCCTGCAACACGCTGATAGCGTCGATGCCGTCTTTGGCGGTCATCACACGTATGCCATTTCTTTCGAGAAACCTTTCCATGACGCGGCGAACCGTGATCGAATCGTCAACCACAAGGGCCAGCGGCCGATCGTCGCTCGGCGTCGGCGCCGCGTTTTTCAGCTCAACCACCGGAGCGCCAGCCCGGACCAGCGCGTTGATGTCCAGGATCAGGACGATCCTGCCGTCGCCGAGAATTGTGGCACCCGATATGCCACGGACACTGGCCAGTTGCGGGCCGATGGATTTCACGACAATTTCCTGGCTGGCGATCATCTCGTCGACGAGCAGTGCCGCCGAATATTCGCCAGCGCGCACCAGTATGACCGGGACGAAAGAGTCATCCTCGGGAAGTTTTGCAGATTGGCCTCCCAGGTACATGCCCAGGTGCCGGAAACGATAAACCTGCTCACCGTATTCGTAGCTCGGCTCGCTTTCGCTCAACAGCGTCTCCAGTTCCGCTCGCGAGATCCGCACCACGCCTTCAACCGTCGGCAATGGCAAGGCATAGACCTCGCTGCCGGTCCGGACGATCAGCGCCTGCGTTATCGCCAGCGTGAACGGCAAACGGATCGTGAAATTGGTTCCCTGGCCGATGACCGACGATATCTGCAAAGAGCCGCCCAGCTGCTTGATTTCATTTGCCACGACGTCCATGCCGACACCGCGACCCGCCGATTGCGTCACCTTTTCGGCCGTGCTGAAACCCGGCGTCAGAATCAGCTGCATGATGCTCTCATCCGTTACCTTGCTGTCGGCTTTCAGCAGACCCTTCTCGAATGCCTTGCGTCGAATTGCTTCCACGTCCAGGCCGGCACCGTCGTCGGCGACGTCGATAATCATCTCGGCGCCTTCACGATGGAGTCGAATGGTGATTCGGCCGCTGGCGGGTTTTCCGACCGCTTGTCTGTCAGAGGGGTCTTCGATGCCGTGAACGACCGCGTTACGCAGCATATGTTCGAAGGGAGGCAGCATTTTATCGAGAACCTGCCGGTCGAGTTCGCCGGATGCACCCTCCACCGCCAGTTCAGCTCGTTTGGCGGCTTCAGACGCCGCTTGGCGAACAAGGCGCGTCAGCCGCGGAACATGCCGTTGGAACGGTACCATGCGGGTGCGCATCAGACCGTCCTGCAATTCTGCAGTAACTCGCGACTGTTGCACGAGAAGCGTATCGGCCTCCGAGGTCACGGACCGCAGGAGGTCCTTGAGGCTATCCATGTCGCTCGCGGATTCCGCAAGTGCGCGCGACAACTGCTGAATATTGGAATACCGGTCCAGCTCAAGCGGATCGAAGTCCTGCGCCACCATCGTGTCCTGATGGCCATGCATGATCTGCGCTTCCGTCTCAATTTCGAGTTTGCGCAGCTGGTCGCGCAGTCTGGCAACCGTCTGCTCCATCTCTTCGACGTGAAACTCTATCGTTGTAATCTGCTGACTCAGCCGTGAATGGTAGATGCTGATTTCGCCGGCGGCATTCAACAGATCCTCAAGTAACTCCGCGTCAATGCGAGCGAATTCCTGGCGCTGCTGGTCGCCCGCACGTTGTGCCGGCATGCCACGGACCGGGGCCTTCGCCGTGTCGGCAGGCTCTTCGGCCACAACCCGAGGTTCGACTTTGGCGGGAGCCTCAATCGCCGCTGGCGGCGCCGCGGGAGCCGGCTCTGGCGTCTCATCCAGTAACTCGAAGGACATATCGAACGCCGGTGGCTCCGGCGGCGGCGTCGATGGCGGTGCCGCTGCCGATGGTGGTGGTGCCGGCGGTGGCGCTGCTGGCGGCGGCGATGGTTCCGTGACAGGCGGCGGCGCGCGCCGGATTTCGTCCAGTTCATCGTTCAGCGGCGTATCGACGATGACCATGCTGAGCGTATCTTCCGGCTCTATGGTGAACTCGGCCGGCGCGCTGTCCTCGACGTCGACGGGCTGGTCCGCCTGCACAAGAACTGCAGCTTCGATCGTTAGCTCACCGGCATTGATTTCGTGGATCTTGTGCTCGAGATTGGTGTTGGTGGTGACAGACTTGCCAGCTATCACGCTGTCGCGCATGCGGTGCAGTTCATCGATACTTTGCTGCAGCAAATCGTCGATTTGCGGGGCCGTCTGGACGCGACCGTCATCGACATTAATCAACAGGGTTTCGATTTCGTGACTCAGGTTGCCCATTGCTGAAATGCCGGCCATTCGCGCACCGCCTTTCAGCGTGTGCAAGTGCCGCTTCAGCTCTTCGATATGATCACGGGATTTGCGGTCTTTCTTCCACGCATCCAGCGCCTGGTCAGCCGCCTCGAGTAACTCCGCCGCTTCCTCTGAGAAAATTGCGGCAATTTCTGCGTCGTATGCCGTTTCCTCCGGGGCCTCTTCGACAGGTGGTGCTGCTTCGGCGAGCGGCTCGTCCGGTTCTTCGACCTCCGGAATCGGTGGATGAACGCTGTTCGCCAGGTTCGTTAGATGCTCGATCAGGACAACGAAGTCGGTACGGCTGCGCTCCGGCTGGTTAATGTCGCTGACAATGGTTGCCAGCGCCTTGGCCGCTGCCTTCAATGCGTCGACACCGGATTTCTGAAATCCGATCTTGTGGTCGTAAACCCGTCGAACGAAACGATTCAGCGCGCCAGCGACCGCAACGCCACGGTCAACGTTGGCCATGTTGGCGCTGCCGTGCAGTGTGTGACAGGCGCGGTAAAGCTTGTCGGTCACGTGAAACGGCGGCTGATGGCCTTCGCAGGCCTCCAGGTAGTCGTGAATGACCTTGAGGTGCCCGGTGGTTTCCTTGGAAAAGATGTCCAGCAGAACGGGATCCATTTCCAGGGCCGCCGCTGCCTTCTGCTGGGCGGCGGGTGTCGGTAGATCTATCGTCAGGTCGGCCGCATTGGGATCGCTGTCAGCAAAGGCGCTCGCCCGCGCCATCAGTAGATTGATATTCTTGCGAGGCTCGGTACCTATTTCCAGCTGCTCAACCAGGTCCGGAACGGCATCCGCGGCTTCCAGAATGAAATCGACCATGGGCGGCGTGCGAACCAGTGTCTTGTTGATCAGCTTGTTCAGCAGGTTTTCGACGCTCCAGGCATACTCGCCGATGCGCTCCGCTCCAACCATTCGGCCACTGCCCTTCAAAGTATGGAACGAACGACGGACCGTGATGAGCAATTCCATATCGTCCGGCGCTTCGGCCCAGGCGGGAAGATTGCGTCCGATGGTCGATATTTCTTCCTTGGCTTCTTCGATAAACAGTTCCAACAGCTCAGGATCAAGGTGTTCGGCTGTCTCCGCCATGACCGGTGCCGGTGTCGGCGGCATAACCGTCGTCATTTGCTGGCCCGACTGAGCGGACCCGGCCTGTTTCTCCGCCGCCGCGATTTCGTCAAGATTCAGCGATTCGAGGCGGCTGGTCTGGGCAATCGTCGGTGTCGGCTGCGCCGATTGGTCGGCGACCAGTCGCGCCTGCAGGTCCCGAAGTACGGAAAGACAGGCCTCGGCATTGTCGAGCATGTACCACGGCTCGCTTCTGCCGGCCTTCACGGTCTCCATGTAATACTCGATGCTCACGATGGCGTCCGCGAGTCGGTCGGTTTCTTTTTGCGTAAGCCTGCCCGGCCCGGCGCCTGCCAGCGAAAGCGTCAGCAAGGTACCAATCTGATCGACGACCTGCATGGCGCGAGTCTTGTTCAGCATCAGCAATCCGGCCTTGATGCCGCGGATAAGCGACGGAACCGCATCGATACCCTGCGAATTGCCTTGCGACGTCATGCTTTGGCTGAAAGTCTCCTTGATCCGCGCCAGATTGATAATGCTCTCGCGCATGACCGCTTCCGCGACCTGTTTGTAGTCCGCATCCTCCTCGGGCGGCAATTCAATCGCTTCTGCCTGCGGATCGAGAGGCTCGGCCGGAACAATCAAGCGGAGTAGTTGCTGATCCAGGCGATCCTCAACCCGCAATAACGTTGACGCAATTTCGAGGATCGTCTTTTCGTTTATCGCTCCGCCCTGAGAAACGACACCTTTCAGCCGGTCAATTTCAGAATCGATGTCGCCGCGCAGTTCCCCGAGACCGAGAACGCCGAGCGTGTCGCTAATTTTTTTCAGGAGATCGAGCTGAGGCACCAGCTCAGCAGAATTATTCATGCCGGTGCGGACATAAATGTCGAGAACGTCTTTGACCCGGCCAAGATCTTCGCGGATCGCCGCAGCAACAGTCTTCATCAGCTTGACGCTGGGTGCTGACAGCGCCTCGCGGGCGTGTTCTACCTGTTCATCCCCTGGCAGCAGTTCGGACAGGTTGAAAGCAGCGCGAATTTCGCTGATTCGCTCGCCAGCATGACTGGAACGGGCAACGTAATAGAGCAAGTTGTTCAGCAGGTCGGCAACGGGATGATTGTCAAATGCCTCGAGCCCCTCGTCGATAAGCAACTTGATCTGCCGATCGGTCTGTCCCAGCAGGCGCTTTAGTGCTACCGATGTCTCCAGGCCGCCGTTCTGCAACGATTCGAGCACACCGCCCACGACCCACCAGAGCTGGTACATATCGTCCCGGTTCGCTGCCGCTTCAAGAGCCCGCGCCACGCTCGCCAAAGTCTCGACATGACGTGCGTTGTCGCCTCCCTGAATCCAGCCAAGCAGGGCAAGCTGGAACTTCGGCCGCAGCTTGCGTGCCACGTAAACGGGATCCTCCCCGCTTCCTTCATGTGCCGCCTTGCCGTCCTTGGTGCGCAGAGGAGAAAGATTCAACAGCAACAACGTGCCTTCGGATAGTAGCGGCTGGCCACGCGCGGCCCGCAGGTCGTTTAGTAACGGCAATAGGACGAGCGCTATATCGCGACCGCCGCCCAGGAGTCTCTCGATGTAAATCGGCAACTGCACCATCGCGCGCGTCAGCGCATCGAGGCCGTCTTCCCTGCCTTTACCGGCACGCAGCGCCGCAAGGTTGGCGCACACAGACTCCATCTCCTCCGCGAGCAACGCGGCGCCATAGGTCTCCGTCATCTTCAGCGCGCCGCTCACCTGGTGGAGCAGCTGGCCGCAGCGAACGAGCGCTGCCGAACCGCCACGGCCGTCGACACAATCTTCGAGTGCCAGGTGGGCGTTCCTGATCGTCTCCATCAGCTCCTGGCTGACGACGCCAAGCGCGTTGGCGGCCGCTTCGACGGGCCCGTCGAAATCCGGCCTTTCCTGGATGCCCGATTCGTTGCTCATTTCGTTTTAGTGAATGGCGGGCGTTATCCCGCCGCCTTTTCCTGGGGTTGAATTTTCGCCGCTGCCGCGGCCCCGCGGGATGAGGCCGACAAGGGGCTGGCATGTAGTGCCGCGCTCGGCAACGTAAACCCCGCGACCGTTTCGCGAAGCTGGGAGGCCAGCCCGGACAACTTGGAAATGGAAGCCGCCGTTGCGGTGGTTGCCCTGCCGGTCTGGTCGCTGATTTCCTTGAGTTTCGTCGTTCTGCGCGTCACGTCCGCTGCTGAACTCGCTTGCTGACGTGCCGAACCCGAGATGTTTTGCACCAGGCTCGCGATCTGGTTCGAGACCTGTTCAATTTCATCCAGCGCCGCGCCCGCATTCTCCGCCAGCAATGCGCCGCCAACAACGTCTGTCGTACTCCGTTCCATCGACACGACGGCTTCGTTCGTGTCGGACTGAATCGTCCTGACCAGGACTTCAATTTGCTTGGTTGCGTTGGTCGAACGCTCTGCCAGGCGCTGCACTTCGTCGGCAACAACAGCAAAACCGCGACCGGCTTCACCTGCCATCGAAGCCTGAATGGAAGCATTCAGCGCAAGGATGTTGGTTTGCTCTGCGATGTCATTGATTAGCTCAATGATGTTGCCGATCTCCTGAGAGCTCTCTCCGAGTCGTTTGATTCGTTTGGAAGTGTCCTGAATGGTCTCGCGGATCGTATTCATGCCATCGATGGTTCGGCGCACGGCTTCGCCACCCTTGTGAGCCACCTCTACCGAATGCCTGGCCACGTCTGACGACCGTTCCGCATTCCCGGAAACCTCTTCGATAGAGCCGGCCATCGAGACAATCGATTCTGTCGCCGCCGCTATTTCCTTTCTTTGCGTGTCAGCGGCTCGTGCCATATGCACCGCCGTATTTTCAGTTTGCTTTGCCGCTGAATCGACCATGATCGCCGTTTCGTTAATCGTTGCAACCAGCTCGCGAAGTTTCTCGATAGCATAGTTGATGGAGTCCGCTATCGCGCCGGTTATGTCCTCGGTCACCGTAGCTTCAACTGTCAAATCACCGTCAGCAAGGCTGCCAAGTTCGTCCAGCAAACGGAGAATGGCCTGTTGATTGCGCTCGTTCTGCTCGGCCTGCACGCGTGACGCCTGTTCAAAGACCGAGGACTTTGCGTGCAGGATGCCGAGGCCAATCAGCAACAGCAGAGCCAGTACCAGCAGACCAATCGGCAACCAGGGGTTCGCCAGCAATCCGCCCTTCGCGGGCCCGCCGTCGGCTGTAGCGGAATACGCCTGCAGCAGCAAGGCCGCTGCACTGGACAGACCGTCGATGCTGTCTTGCAGGCTGCCGAGTCCGGGTGCCGCCGCCACCGCTGCCGCCACCTGGGTTTCGATCTCCATCAACTCACTGATAACCGGAACAAGCGCCGCTTCTCGCGTTGCCGCATTCAGGGGAACAACGTCCAACGTGCTCGTTTGACCCGACAAGGCATTGGTCACCGAACGCAGATAGGCTACGTCTCCGGCAATAGCCTGCGCGGCGCCAGCATTTCCAGCGACCGCGCTCGACGCAAGATTACCGAGCGCGGCCTGAACCGCCGCGCCCCGTCGCTGAAACTCCTGAATGACGACGACCGCGCCAGACTGCTCCAGCAGCACATCGGACGCCGTGAGAAGTCGGGGCATACGCTCGTTGACCTGCCGAGCAGCACCGGTGACCGCTTCTATGTCGCCCTTTTTGGCAAGTATCGCGTTTGCTTTTGCTTCCAGATTTTGCCAGGCATTGCCGCCGGGCAGAGATGCCGCGCCTCGCAGACCTGCGAGGCGGGCCAGGTCTGCCTGCAAATTCTCAAACCCCGCCTGCTCGCCACGCAACGCCGCCCGAGCATGCAAGGGAATTGCCTGTGACAACGCAGCCATCGCCGGTGCATTGCCGTCCGAGCCTCGACTTCCGTTGTTGCCCGCCTGCAGGTAGGAAATTCCCGCTGTCAGTACAAGCACTATCGCCAGCGCAGCCGCCAAAACGGTATAGAGGGATGATTTGTCAGTATGTGATGCCATGGTTTCGCAACGTATTTGGTGATCGTTCAGAGCCGCACTATTCGGCGGCAGCCTGTAAAAATGTGCTGCTTTCCAGCAAATTGTAAAAATTGAAAACCGGCCAGGCGTCGGGACCGCGTTCATAGGCCCCATTCAGGTATCGGTCGCAGCGGACCGCCGTTTGCGGCCATTGTGCGACATACTCGTTGTTCAGGAAGCGTCGGAATCCCTGCACTTCGTCAACGATGATTCCGGCCGGAACTTCGCGATGATTGATTGAAATTACTCGCGTAACCCGGCGCAGTGAGGTGCGCCCGCTGCCAAGGAACATCTTCAAATCGATGATCGGCAGCAGGTGGCCACGCAGGTTGGCGATGCCCAGCAACCAGCGCTTGGTGCCAGGAACGCGGGTAATCGAATCCGGCAGCATTAGCACTTCGCGAACCTGATCCCGATCCGCAACAAAATTGTCCTGGCCAATGCGAAAACCAATCCCGACCCACTCGTTGGACAGGTCGCCAGTGCCTTTGCCGGCGACCGCAGCCCTGCTGCGGCGCTCCAGTTCACGAAGCAGTTCGAACGGTTGCTCAATGAGTGCCGCCAGATCCATCGCGGTACTCATTCAATCAGCCATCACCGAGTTGATTTTTTCAACCAGGTCTTTTTGTCCGACCGGTTTGACGATGTAGTCCACGGCGCCCTGCCGCATGCCCCAAATCTTGTCGGTTTCCTGATCCTTCGTGGTAATCATGATCACAGGAATATCCGACGTTCTCGGGTCATGGGTCAGCTTGCGGGTCGCCTGGAAGCCATTCATGCCTGGCATTACCACATCCATTAGAATGCAGTCCGGCCGCGACACGCTGGCCTGCCGAATCCCCTCTTCGCCACTGTCCGCGACGAGCGTTTCAAATCCACCCTTTTCGAGCATGTTCTTGAAAAGATGCAGCTCGGTTGGCGAATCGTCGATGATTAGAATTACTGCCATGAACAAGTCCTCAATTGATCTGGTTCGTAATAGCGCCCAGCAATTCGTCTTTGGTAAATGGTTTTGTCAGGTACTGTTCTGATCCCACGATGCGGCCTCTGGCCCGGTCGAACAGCCCGTCCTTGCTCGACAACATGATTACCGGCGTTTCCCTGAACACCTTGTTGTGTTTGATCAGGGAACAGGTTTGGTAGCCATCGAGTCTCGGCATCATGATATCGACGAAAATAAGGTCAGGCTGGTGATCCGCAATTTTGGACAGCGCATCGAAACCGTCAATCGCCGTAAACACCTGGCAGCCTTCCTTCGACAGCAGGGTTTCGGCCGTTCGGCGAATCGTCTTACTGTCATCCACAACCAGGATTTTGAGACCGTTCAGACCTCGAGAAGCATTATTTGACACTGGATATCCTCGCCCAGTTACGGGCATAAAAGCGCCCGCGTCCCCAATCCGTTAACCCAGGGGCCCGCCCTGGACATGCCTGGCAGGCCCAAATTACTGATTAGTTTCCATAATCTCTGCCAGACAAAAAGACTTTTACCACATTGACCCAAACGCCGCTACGACCGGCACCGCAGCCTGGATACACTGAAAAATGCGGCGCGGTCGGATAAATTTGCAGGAACTGATGTTATCGGTAAAAGAGCGTAGAAAAAAAACTGGTCGAAACCAAATTACGCGAGGACATTCGGTATAGTTAGCGGCCATGTGCTCCGGGGCTCATAAGGAATCACCGCTATGTCTGCCAGCAATCTCCGAATCGGCGTCGTCATGGACCCTATCGAGTCGATTAAACCGAAGAAAGACAGCTCGCTGGCCATGCTGTTGGAGGCAGAGCGACGCGGGGCGGAAATTCACTACCTGTTGCAGGCCGATCTCAAGATACTGGGCGGAGAGGCGCTTGGCCGCTCGCGGCGACTAAACGTCCGGGACGACACCAATGACTGGTACGAACTCGGCGCAGAGAGCGAAATTCGCCTCGGTGACCTTGATGCGATCCTCATGCGAAAGGACCCGCCCTTCGACATGGAGTACGTGTACACCACCTACATCCTTGGCCGTGCAGAAGAAGCCGGCGCACTGATCGTCAACAGTCCGCAGGCACTGCGCGACATGAACGAAAAGGCCTATACGGCCTGGTTCCCGCAATGCGCGCCGCTGACTCTCATCACGCGCTCGATGAAGGAAATAAAGGCGTTCCTCAGTGAACATGGAAAGATCGTTGTGAAACCGCTCGACGGCATGGGCGGCAAGTCGATATTCGTTGTCGCCAGCGGCGATAAGAACGCAAACGTTATCTTTGAGACGCTGACCGATAGTGGCCATCGATTCGCCATGGCGCAGGTATTCATCCCTGAGATCAGCCAGGGCGACAAGCGCATACTATTGGTCGACGGCGAGCCCGTGCCCTATTCACTGGCGCGAATTCCGTCCGCCGACGACAATCGCGGCAACCTGGTGATGGGTGCCGTCGGCGAGGGCAGGCCGCTTTCCGAGCGCGAAAGCTGGATCTGTTCGCAGGTTGGCCCGGTTCTCAGGGATCGCGGCGTCATGTTTTGTGGGCTCGACGTGATCGGCGATTACCTCACCGAAATCAACGTAACCAGCCCGACGGGTATCCGCGAACTGGACACGATTTTCGAACTTAATATTGCCGGGACCCTGTTTGACGCCATCGAAAGCCGGCTCGGCCGCTGACCCAAGTCACCCTGTAGCGCCCGGAAAACGACCCATCTGGCGCCGATTTCGGCTTTCTGCCAGGGTGACTTGCGTCTCACAGCTATCAGCCCGGTGCAGGTAAACTGGACAAATCATTGATTTCCTGTGACACAATACGGGTATCAGGGGTTTTCTGGCGAAGCGCCTGCTTGGGTAATGGCGAAAAAAGCGAACAAAACTGAAACGACCGGGTCCGCCGACTCGATTAACCATAATCCAGTGGATGATGAGTTAATCGATGGCGTCGTGCTGCAATCGCTGCCGGCTGCTGACCGGCTGCCCCCTATGCTGTTTCTGGCCGCATTGGTGCACGGCATCCTGATCATAGGTATTACCTTCAATGCCGTACTCGGGGACGAATTCCGGGAAGCCATTTCACTGGAAGTCACCATCGTTGCGGATCCGGATCCGAATGTCCTTGAACCGGAACATGCCGCATACCTGGCGCAGGCGAGCCAGGACGGCGCCGGCAATACCCTGGAACAGTCCAGGCCGAGCGCTCGCGCCGAGAGTCCGGTGCCAGTGGACAACATCGGCAGCGACGAGGGCGACAGCCTCGATGACGCCATGGCGGTGGACGAATATTCGGACCAGGTGTTAACGGCTCGCGCAGAACAGGACTTCGATGTTCAGGATGACCCGCGAGAGGAACCGTCGCCCGACGAGTCACGTGCCGCCAACCTCGAGGCCGGAATCGAACTGACGATGCCGCTGCCGCAGGACATCGTTACCAGCACCGCCATTCGGGATGAGAACCCGCGCGAACTGGTTACTTCTGTGGATACCAAGGAATCGAAGATTGCCGGCTACCTGAGCCGCTGGAAGCAGAAAATCGAAACGGTCGGCGTCAAGTATTTTCCGGCAGAAGCCATTGCCGGTGGCATGACCGGCAGCCCGACCCTCGAAGTAACGATCAATGCATCGGGACAGTTGCAGGAAGTACTGATCCGTCGCTCTTCCGGGTCCAAAATCCTGGACCAGGTGGCGCTCAGCATCCTGCAACGCGCTGCGCCGTTTGACCCGTTTCCGGAAGCAATTCGCATCGACTACGACCAGCTCCGGTTCGCGTACAAATGGCAATTCAATCAATCGAACCTGCAGGCGGCGGCCCGCGCTAACTGAGAGCAACGCCGGCGACGGAGTTTTTTACCGAATCCCGATTCGAAGCCTCGTTCTCTGTGCGATACTTGGCGCATGGAACTTAAGGATTCGCTCGCCAATCAATTGCTGATTGCCATGCCGGGAATGGCTGATCCGAATTTCAACAGCACGGTCACGCTGGTATGTGAACACAACAGCGAAGGCGCTCTCGGAATCGTCATCAATCGTCCGCTTGACATGCAGCTGGACAGCCTTTTCGAGCAACTCGATCTCAGCGCGCCGGATCTTCCGATTTCCGCACAGCAGGTAGTGAATGGCGGCCCGGTATCCAGGGAACGCGGCTTTGTACTGCACAATCCCGGGTTGGAGTTCGAAAGCACAATTTCTGTTTCTCCCGACATCCAGTTGACTCTCTCGCGTGATGTCATAGACGCGATGGCGGCCGGTAGCGGCCCAGAGAAATCGCTTGTCGCTCTCGGTTATGCCGGTTGGGAGGCGGGCCAGCTGGAAGCGGAGATGCTATCCAACACCTGGCTTACCGTTCCTGCGGAACCTGACGTCATATTCGACGTGCCGTTCGCCGATCGCTGGAGTATCGCCGCAAAAATAATTGGCATCGACATCAGCAGGATATCGTCGGATGCCGGACACGCCTGAGACTGTCCTCGCTTTTGATTTTGGCCTGCGACGCATCGGCGTCGCCGTCGGTCAACAGGTCACGCGTTCCGCGAGCCCGCTCGGGGTCTTGCACAGTGGTGACCGCGGTCCGGACTGGTCGCTTATCGAAGCACTTGTCCGTGAATGGCAGCCAGCCCGCCTGATTGTCGGTATGCCCGCGCGTGCCGACGGCACGCCGTCAGATATCGACGATGTCATCCGGTCGTTTATACGGGATCTGGGCCGCTTCGAACTGCCGGTTGAGGAGATCGACGAGCGCTATACCTCGGTTGAGGCCAAGGCGCGTCTTAAGGAACGCCGCGCGGCAGGCCTCCGCCGCGGAAAAATTCGGAAGGAAATGATCGATGCCGGCGCCGCGACATTGATCGCCGAACGATGGCTCAACAATGCGCATCAATCAGCGTAGAATGCCCGCGCCATGTCTGTAACAGAATTATTCGAAGTCACCGACAAAGTCGCCCAGACGGATTTGCAGCTGGACTCGGCTGGACGTCTGCGCCACTTGCTGACCATGCACGGACTCAGCCGACAGCTGATCACGAATTTGCTCGATGAAGCGGAAACCTACCTGAGTGACATTGGGCAGCGGGCAATAAGGAACACCGCGCTCGGCGGCAAGACCGTCGCCAACCTCTTCTTTGAACCAAGTACCCGCACGCGCGCGTCATTCGACCTTGCTGCAAGACGCCTCGGTGCCGACGTTCTGAACCTGGACGTCAATACGTCGTCGAGGACTAAAGGCGAAAGCATCCTCGATACCATTTATACGCTGCAGGCCATGCAGGTAGACGTGTTCGTGGTTCGCGATGCTCAAAAAGGCGTACCCGCTTACATCGCCAGTCACGTAAACGATTTTGTGAGCATCCTCAATGCGGGCGAATCGGATGTCGCGCATCCCACGCAGGCTCTCCTCGACCTGCTCACCATTCGCCTGCATAAAGGCTCGTTTGAAAATCTGACCGTCGCTATCGTCGGTGACGTCGCGCATTCACGGGTTGCGCGCTCCGCTGCGGAAGCCCTGGTAACGATGGGCGTCAGGGAACTTCGCCTGATTTCACCCAGGCCGCTTGCTCCGGCGAAAGGTACGGTGCCGCCTCAGGCGCAAATTCTGCACAATCTTGACGACGGAATTCGTGGCGCGGACGTTGTGATGGCCTTGCGTATTCAGCGCGAAAGAATCGCCAACGTTGGCGGCATCCCCGGCATCGATGAGTATTTCGCCGACTATGGCGTCAGCTACAAGCGGCTGAAACTGGCGGCGCCGGATGTCATCGTAATGCATCCGGGGCCGATGAATCGTGGTATCGAAATCGAGTCGAGCCTTGCCGACAGCCCGTATTCGGTTATCACCGAACAGGTCAGGAACGGAGTGGCTGTCCGCATGGCGGTATTGGCAGCCGTCAGTCGATCGCAGGATTCAAGATGAGCGCGACCGCATCGGCGATCCGCGCTGCACAGGCTAATCGTGGCACAATCTTTATTGAAGACGCCGTCGTAGTCAGCGTGAACGAGTTCCCGGGCTGCCAATTCGTGATTCGACTGCAGGCCAAGAAATGCGCGGCGAAAGCGACGCCCGGCAGCTTTGTCCACGTCCAGTGCGACGAGGCCATCCTGATGCGCCGACCACTGTCGATAATGCGGGCAGACGCCGACGAAGGCTGGATTGAAGTCCTGTTCAAAATTGTTGGCGAGGGATTACGGTCTCTCGGCAACAAGCAGCCTGGCCAATCGGTGAGCGTGATCGGCCCGATCGGACATGGCTTTGCGCCTTCGATCACGCGGCCCAATGCGTTGCTCATCGGGGGCGGCGTGGGAATTCCCCCGATGATTTTTCTTGCCGAGCATTTGAAAAATGACAAAGCCGCCTGGCAACCGCTCGTTATCATGGGCTCCGAAATCCCGTTTCCGTTTGAACTTGCGCAATCCGCCATAGCCACACCATGGCTCGACAAGAGTATCGCCGCCACGATGCCGTTACTCGAGCAGTGGCGAATTCCGGCTCGCTTGGCGAGCCTCTCTGACTTTGCCGGAACCTACCGTGGCTATGTCACCGACCTGGCGAGGGAATGGCTGACATCGCTGCCACAGAGCGAAATCGAAAAGGTCGAAATCTTCTCCTGCGGGCCAACGCCCATGCTTAAAGCGGTCGCCGCACTGGCCAGGGAGTTCAACCTGCCCTGCCGGGTCTCGCTCGAAGAGTTCATGGCCTGCGCGGTTGGTGGTTGTGCGGGGTGCACGGTCCTCGTAACGACGGATGAAGGCAAGGCGATGAAAAGGGTCTGTGTCGACGGCCCTGTGTTCGACGCAGCGTCGGTATTTACAGCGTAAAAGTCATGCTCGAAAAGTTCGCACGCTACCCCCTGACATTTGGTCCGACACCGATCGAGAAACTTTCGAGATTGTCTGAATATCTTGGGGGCAACGTCGAGCTTTACGCAAAACGCGAGGACTGCAACTCCGGGCTTGCGTTTGGTGGCAACAAGATTCGCAAGCTCGAGTACATCATTCCGGATGCCATTGCGTCAGGTGCCGATACGTTGGTTACCATCGGTGGCGTGCAATCCAACCATACGCGACAGGTTGCAGCGGTTGCCGCGAAAATTGGCATGAAATGCCGACTGGTTCAGGAAAGCTGGGTGCCGTTCCAGGACGCTGTTTATGATCGCGTCGGCAATATTTTGATGTCACGGGTATTGGGTGCAGAAATCGAACTCGTTGACGAAGGCTTCGACATCGGTATTCGCGAAAGCTGGGAAGCCGCCATCGAAGACGTAAAGCGCAAAGGCGGCAGGCCTTACCCGATTCCTGCCGGCGCGTCTGTGCATAAACTCGGCGGGCTTGGCTTCGTTGGCTTCGCAGAGGAAGTGCGCGAGCAGGAAAAGGCCCTCGGGTTTGCGTTCGACTTCATCGTCGTCTGCACCGTAACCGGTTCGACCCACGCGGGGATGGTGGTCGGCTTCGCCAAAGATGGCCGCTCGCGGCGTGTTATTGGTATCGATGCATCCTGCACCCCGCAACAAACCCGGTCACAAGTACTTGATATCGCTAGAAATACAGCTGATCTCATCGGTCTCGGGCAAGACCTTGCGGAAGCGGATGTGATCCTGAAAGAGGAATACGCCTACCCCGTTTACGGGGTGCCTTCAGAGGAGACCAACGCGGCGATTCGTTTGTGTGCACGGCTCGAGGGAATGATGACCGATCCGGTTTACGAGGGAAAATCGATGCAGGGGATGATCGACCTCGTCAGGAAAGGTTTTTTCCCGTCAGGCTCGAAAGTTCTTTATGCGCACCTCGGCGGCGTGCCGGCCATAAACGGCTACAGCTATATCTACCGCAACGGCTGACCGCGCCCTGGGACCTTGCCGCTCGGGACCATCTGTCCTCGACTGCTTTCACGCGACGGTCATGCATAGCCACCGGCTTCCATCCGCTAAAAGCGAAACGTATAGCTGATCCTGGCAGTGAGGTCGGTGTGCTCGGATTTGAAACTGCGGGTTTCGTCGAGATCGACAAAGTCGCGGTTTGCAACCAGTACGAATTCCCGGCCGGCGACAGGAATCCAGCGCATGATGCTGTTAATTCCCATGCTGTCGGAGATATCGTCATACTGAATAAAGTTTTCCCAGGACCAGGTCGCTGTGAAAGCGATGTCCGCACGCAACGTGGCAAGCCGGGTTTTGAAGTCGCCATACGGAAGCGTAATGTCGTTAACCGTATAGCCGGCGTCGAATCGAAAGTGCTTACTGGGCCGCCATGTAAAATTGGCGCTGACGGTACCCCGGTCGCCGTCATAGAATTCGCCGGTGCAAACATAGCCGGAAACCCTGAGAACGCGTTGTTCGCCGCTTGCCACCCGTGTACAAAACCGGTCCCACGAATATCGGCCGGGTGGAATAATGACGCCGTCAGATATTTCGAAAGGCTCCGTAAGCTGTTCGTCGTAAAGCGCAGTAAACAGGGTTCCCGTGTCGCCGCTGTTGTTTTCCAGGCTGAGCGCATCTATTGACACGATTTGCGTATCAAACTCGCCGTCGAGTTTGTCGACACGTTGAATTTTCGCGGTAGAGGTAATTGACCGGAATACACTGTTCGCAGGTCGCCAGATATACGAGGTTTTGGCAAACCATCTTTCAACGTCCGTTTGATTGACGAAACCGAGAGCAGGGTTAAAATTTTCTTCGATTCGGCGGTAGTTGACTTCGCCTGACCACCCTTCTGTGTTCGGCGCACTGAAATCGAACCCATAAGCTGAGTTTTCGCCGTCGAGGCCCTCTGTGTCCGTTTGCTGATACCACAAGGATCCTGCAATTGTATTTCCGTTGGCCAGCCGCGTATTGAGGTACCGAAAGTCAGTACCAATCAGCGTGTTGTTTTCAGGGGCAGACGGGTTGCCATGAGTCACAATGGCACCAAGGGAGGATTCCTGCAGCACGTTGGCAGAGATTCGGCCAACGAACAGATTGGTTGCATCCAGGTCGTCGAATTCACTCTGTTGAATACTCAGGACCCCGAAGTCCCAGCGACCAACCCGACCGGTTAACTTCAGCCCGGCTTCAATATCGATTGTCTCCCCGGTTGAACTCAGCCCTATGCGCCGCGAGAAGAAGGGACGACCTAACTCTTTCGATGCCTGGGTAATGCCGCCGCTCTCTCGCGGGCCACCAATTCTGCCGAATTCAAAAATATCGTTGTCCTGAAGGAAGAATTTGCGCTTCTCCGGAAAGAACACTGAAAACCGGGTGAGATTCACCTGACGCGCATCCACACTGGTCCCTGAAAAATCGGTATTGAGGGTCAGGGCGGCGGTCAGCGACGGCGTCGGTTTGTAGAACAAATCGAGCGTCGGCACGAATTGCGTATCGGAGAGGTCGTCGGTGACCACCGAGTATTCCTTTGCGTGCGACACGCGCGCGCCGGTTACGACATCGAGCCCAAGTCCCTGCTGGATTCCGCTAAGCCCCGTCAAAGTCCCGGAATTGGCGGGGCTCTGCGCCCGATTGTAGGAAACCCATCCAAGCTCTTCATTTTTCCGCCCGATGGTTCGACTGAAATTGATTCCCCATTGCTCGTTCCGCGGGTTAAAGGAAAGCGTCTTGTACGGTATCGCAAGTTCCGCAGTCCAGCCGCCCTCGTGAATGGTCGTGGCGGCATCCCAGATCGATTCCCAATCCCAGTTTACTTCGGTGACATTCTTGAAAAGGCCTTCGCGTCGTATGCCGTTCGGATTCAGCTGAAACACGTAACCGCTGCGACCGTTATTGAACGTATCGAGTATGATTTTCAGACCGTCTTCACCCTCCGAAAAATCGCCCTGTCGCATGACCTTGGCAACGATTCCCTGCGGCACGCTATCGGAAAACTCGGCGCCGATGTACAGCGCATCTTTCCCGTATATCACGTAGAAGCGGGAGTCTTCTGACGGCGGTTCATATTCATTGGGCTTTACTTCGTGAAGATCGGCAACAACCGCGGCATCCTGCCACAGAATCTCGTCCAGCCGACCGTCAAGCACGGGTACATCGTTCGTTCGCACGGCGACGACATTCTTGGCATCGACTTCCTCGAGCTGTGCGGTTGCGAACGCAGGCGCCAAAACGAGAAACAGGCAAATTGAATGTACAAACAGTTGGCGACCCAAGAAACTGCACCCTTTATCTGAAGCAGGCGGAGCGTATCGTCATTCGCCACAAAAATCTCCTGTTAATCTCGCGTCCGGACCACCGGCAAAACAGCCGGCGATATATTCGGCTCGGGTCCAATCAAAGAGGCTCCCGGGGTCGATTGCATATCGTAAGCTCAGCTCTTCATTCAAACTCTCCAATTCAAAAAAGACATGGCATCACGGTTGCTCAATATCATCCATTGATTCACGCCATTTCGTTGATTGGTCCGCCGTGGCATTTGCTATAGTTTCACGAGCGCAAAATCAGTTTCGTCGGGGGCCGCCATGCAACGTCTGATGCTCATTATCCTGTTTACGTCTACCTTTTCGTCACTGGCGTCCGGCCAGGAAAAAGACTCGTCGCCTGGCTTTAACGAATCGTCTTTTGCCGGTCTGGCCATGCGCAGTATCGGCCCTGCGATGATGTCAGGCCGTATTTCCGACATTGCAATCAATCCCGAAGATCCCAGCACCTGGTATGTGGGCGTTGCCAGCGGTGGCATTTTCAAAACAATTAATGGCGGCACGACCTGGACAACAATATTCGACGATCAGGACTCCTATTCAATCGGCTGCATTACGCTCGACCCAAACAATCCGCAAACCATCTGGGTGGGGACGGGGGAAAATAACGCCGGGCGACATATCGCATACGGATCGGGTGTCTTTCGCAGTCGGGACGGCGGCACAACCTGGGAAAACATGGGTTTAAAGGCGTCCGAGCATATCGGCATGATTCGCGTTGATCCGCGCGACTCAAACGTAATCTATGTCGCCGCCCAGGGACCTCTGTGGTCGGCTGGCGGGGAACGTGGCCTGTACAAATCCATGGATGGCGGCACCACCTGGATTAAAGTCCTGGGCGACGGCCTCGGTAATACGTCCATCGACGATCAGTACACGGGCGTTTCAGAAGTGCACCTGGACCCACGAAACCCGGATGTCGTTTACGCCGTGTCCTGGCAACGCTTCAGAAACGTTGCCGCGTTGATGGATGGCGGTCCGGGTTCCGGCATTCACAAGTCGACGGATGGTGGCGCCACCTGGCGCAAATTGACTCAGGGCCTGCCGAAGGAAGACATGGGTCATGTCGGCTTTGCGATTTCTCCGCAGGATCCGGACGTCGTCTACACGACAATCGAGCTCGCGCACAAGAAAGGTGGCTTTTACCGATCCGACGACGGCGGCGAATCTTGGGAAAAACGGAATGACTATCTGTCGGGCGGGACGGGGCCGCACTACTACCAGGAACTCTTTGCAGACCCTCATCGCTTCGACCGCGTTTATCAAATGGACGTGGAACTGCACGTTACACACGACGGCGGCAAGACGTTCGAAACCGTAAAGTCCGAAACCATGCATGTCGACCACCATGCCCTGGCATTTCATCCCGGCGATGAAGACTACCTGCTAGTCGGCAACGATGGCGGCGTCTATGAAAGTCTCGATGGCGGCGCTAGCTGGCGTTACATGGCCAACATGCCAATTTCGCAATTCTATAAAGTAGCCGTTGATTACGACGAGCCCTTCTACAATGTCTATGGCGGGACGCAAGATAATTCAAGCCTTGGTGGCCCGCATCGCACCGATAATGTAGTCGGTATTCGTAATTCCGACTGGTACCTGACACTGGGAGCGGATGGTCACCAGTCGGCGGCGGACCCGACAAACCCGAACATTATCTATGCCAACTGGCAGCAGGGAAATCTCACCCGTTATGATCGTGCGACGGGCGAAAGCGTCTACATTCAGCCGCAACCCGGGCCGGGTGAGAGGGAGGAACGATTCAACTGGGATGCGCCTATATTGATCAGCCCGCACGACCCGGAAACGCTCTACTTCGCGAGTTTCCGCGTGTGGCGGAGTGATGATCGCGGTGACTCCTGGGAACCGATTTCCGAAGACCTGACCAGAAACCAGGACCGCACAAAACAGCCGCTCATGGGGCGTCTGTGGAGCGCTGACTCCAACTGGGATCTCAACGCCATGTCGCAGTACAACACGATTACGTCATTGTCGGAGTCGCCGCTGGTTGCGGGGCTGCTCTATGCGGGCACCGACGATGGCCTTATACATATCAGCGAAGATGGCGGCGCGAACTGGCGCAACATCAGCTCGTTGCCCGGCGTTCCCGACGATTACTTCGTCAATGATATCAAGGCCGACCTGCACGATGCTGATACGGTCTACGTAGTGGTGGACGACCACAAGTCGGGAGACTTTTCACCGTATGTCCTGAAGAGCGTGAATCGTGGCCGCAGCTGGCGCAGCATCACATCGAACCTGCCGGACCGGCACGTATTGTGGCGCATCGTGCAGGATCACGTGAATCCCGGGCTGCTCTTTCTTGGCACCGAGTTCGGTGTGTTCTTTACGGTGGATGGCGGAAACCTGTGGACGAAACTTGGCGGTGGTGCCCCCACCATCGCTTTTCGCGACCTCGCCATACAACAACGCGAGAACGACCTGGTCGGCGCTACCTTTGGCCGAAGTTTTTTTGTGCTGGATGATTACTCGCCACTTCGCGACGTCACACTCGAGATGCTGGAGAATGGCTCCGTTTTATTCCCGGTGCGCCGCGCGCACTGGTACATACCAAAGCGTCCGCATTCCTGTGTCAAACCGGGGTGTGTCGACAGCCAGGGCGATGCGTATTTTGTATCTCCCAATCCACCTTTTGGCGCCGTGTTCACCTACTACCTTGCCAAGGAAAGAAAAAGCCTGAAAGACCAGCGCAGGGAATCGGAGGAAGAGCCCGTCAAATCGAACCAGGACGTAACCTTCCCTGGCTGGGACAGCCTTGATGCCGAAGCACTGGAAGACGCACCTGCCATCGTGTTTTCGGTCTCTGACGCGGGCGGCAACCTTGTGCGAAAAATCGAAGCGCCGGCGAAAGCGGGTTTCCAGCGGGTCGCGTGGGACCTGCGTTATCCCGTCGTCGACCCCTGGGTACCGCTGTCGGAACGCAGGGAAAACAGCAATGCGGCCGGCGTGTTGGTTGCGCCGGGCACCTATCGGGTTTCGATGCATGAGCGAATCGATGGCGTTCCGGTACCGCTTGGCCAGGAGCAGAATTTCGAGGTTGTTTCCATCCGCAAGCCAACGCTTCCGGGTTCCACTCAACAGGAGCGGGTTGCCTTCTCTCAACGCGTTGATGAACTGCGTCGGGCCGTAAGCGGAACTGGCAAGGCTGTCGACGAGGTTCTGGAACAACTCGACGCTGTGAAGGACGTATTGCAGAGGTCGTCGGCAGACCCGGCACTTTACGCACGGGCAAACGCATTGCAAAAGAACATCATTGCCGAGCGCGATCGGCTGTCCGGCAACCGAACGCTGGGGAAATATGCCGTCAGGCGGCCCATGCCGCTAACGACTCGCCTTGGCAATGTCGCCTACAACCCGAATACGACGGCATACGGACCGACCGACACACAACGCGAATCACTGCAGATCGCGTTGCAGCAATACCAGGACATCAGCAGCATGCTCACACAGCTGATTGACCGTGAGTATGGAAACCTGCTGACGACGCTTGACGCCGCCGGCGTGCCGTGGACGCCGGGCCGTGGAGTTTTGCCGCTCGATTGAAGCTAAGGCAAACGAAGGCAGCGCGGGATACAGGACCAGGCATCGTGAGATTCACTGGTTTGCGAGGTATTTTTTCCTTCTCAGGAGCCCTGGAAATCCGGCTGAAAGAGCGAGATATCAGTCAACGTTTTTATTTATCCAATTGATTATCAGGGCGGCAATTTCAGCGCTGTTATTGTCCAGCATCAGCAGGTGAGTATTACCGAAAACGCCTTCCTTGGTCAGTTCCAGCATCGTGCCATTACCATCTGCCGCGTTAAGTAACCTGACCGTCTCGCGGCACGCCGCCAAACGACCCGTCTGATTACGACTCTCGATGTAGTCACCGTAGACAGCCAGAAATGGTTTGTCTTTCCACGGTTCGATATCTTCGGGGGAAGTTGGGCAACCAAGCGGCTCGACGACGACAATGCCTTCCACGAGATCCGGCCGGGATTTCGCGAGTCGAAAAACGGTGGTGCCGCCCATGGAGTGCGGGATGAGCACAGCGGGGCCTGTTTTGTCGAGAAGTTGAATCAATGCGGCTTCGTCTGCGGCTGAGCCCTGCATCACCCTTGCCGGCGGCTGGCCCGGCCTTGCCTCCTCGCCACGCGGCCTTCCCGGCCCGCCGCTGGATATCCGTGAGGGCCAGGACGCATAGAATTGATCGGCGTATTCAGTCGGGAAGCGGGTGTCGTCATAGGGCTTGTCACGTTCGCTACCCAGGCCAAATCGCGGCCAGACCTCATCGATGCCCCAGGTCGTCAGGTTGACCGCCTTATCGGTGGGTATACCTGACGGGCCAGTGTTCACCGGATCATAGACGTAGGCCGCGTGCCCCGATTTTGCCAGCTGCTGCGCCCACCCTTCACGTCCGTCGGGCGTTGTAATGTATATGATCGAAGACAGCCCGAGCCCCGGATACAGGATCACCGGGACTTCGGGTGCGGCATTTGACACGAAGAAATGGACCAGTGCCTGCTCCGTATGATTTGCCGCACCTTCCTTCACCGAACCGCCAACAAAAAACATACCAACGTCTGAAATCTGGTTGTTATCCCCCTCGCCGGATGCCGGTACGCAAGTCGCAAGTCCCATCAGAAACAGGCAATACGGAAGCACTTTCTTCTTCATCGAATCCTCGAGAACACAGCGACAGTCTGCCCTGATACTAGCACCGGAAATTGCGGACGGTCGGGGCTACCCAGCGACGTGTTACGCATAATTGAACAGGATTGACCCGATCAATGTCACCTACCCGCTAAGGACCGCGATTCGTGACCTGCAAATGGCTGAGCCAGTTCCTGAAGGAGGATTGATGCATCGGCACGGCGTTCGGGCAACGGCGACCGAAGTCAGCGCGGGATACAGGACCAGGCATCATGAGATTCACTGGTTTGCCAGGCATTTTTTCCTTCTCAGGAGCCCTGAAAATCCGGCTGAAAAATCTCCTCGATCGTGAGGTCAAACAGTCTTGCGATTTTGAACGCCAGTGGCAAAGCGGGATCAAACTTGCCGGTTTCGATCGCATTAATTGTTTGCCGCGATACCTGCAGGCGATCGGCCAGATTCGCCTGAGTCCAGTCGTGCTCGGCGCGAAGTACGCGCAGTCGGTTTTTCACCGGTAATGCCAGGTCGCTGCCAGTTGCCCGACCAGCCAGCCCGCAATCATCAGAAGAACCGTGTCGCTGGCCGACATTTGCGGTGCGCCTGCCCGTTCCAGCACCCGGTAGCCGAGGGTAAACAGGACGCCGGCACCAAATCCGATCGCAAGGCCTTCGACCTGGATCTTGCGCAGAAGCTCGTCCGCCATGCGCAAAAATCGAAGGTAGGACAGCAATGCCCCAATGCTGAGTGCGAATGGCAACACGGCGAGCAACCATGCGCCGGTACCCCGAAAATCGCTGTGCGTCTCCAGGTACACGATGACACCCGTAAGTGTCAGTGCCCAGGCCAGGCACCAGCCCACAAAGGAATACTGGTTGCGGCGGTCCGCTTCCGTTCCACAACCGGCATTCAAGGCCTCCCAGAAAGTCATTCGTTGCGAATCACCGCTGCCATTCTCAGCCATGATGTCAACCCTCCCTGTCTAAATGTAAAGTTTGCTTGATATCGCAAAAGTATAGGACACCTTACAATTTGTCAAATTAACTTTACATAAACGATTGGGATTTGCGGTCGACGGTTGCCGGCATCGTCCAAACCCCGGGCTATTCAGAATTGCCGGGCCAAGCTCAACAGGCGCGAGTCAAGGAAGTGTCAAGCGACAAACCGGCGCGGGCAAACCATTGCGTGAGAATTTTAAGCAGATGCTGGCGCGGCGCTCGTCTCAACCGCCGAAGTTGACCTTGGCTTCCAGGTTGGAGCGCGAATCGGCGTGCGACATCGCTTCTTCGAGCGTAATAGTGCCGTTCTTGTAGAGGGCCAATAGCGCCTCATCGAAGTTCTGCATGCCCTTCTCGCCGGAATCTTTCAGCGCATCCTTCACCTCGGAAATTTCGCCCTTCAGGATCAGGTCCTTGATGTGCGGCGTATTGATCATCAATTCAACAGCAGCAACCCGTTTACCGGTCCGTGCGCGAACCAGTCGCTGCGACAATATCGCACGCAGGTAGTGACCCAGGTCCATGAATACCTGTGCGTGCTGTTCCGTGGGAAAAAGGTTGATAATTCGATCCAGGGTTTCAGGTGCATTGTTGGAATGCAACGTTGCGAGAACGAGGTGCCCGGTCCCGGCCATATCAATAGCCGACTGCATCGACTCACGATCGCGAATCTCGCCGATCAGCAATACGTCCGGTGCGGCACGCATGGCGCTTCGCAATGCGCGGGCATAAGACTTCGTATCCAGTCCGACTTCACGCTGGTTTACGATCGATTGCTTGTTCGGATGAAGAAACTCGATCGGGTCTTCAACCGTAATAATATGCGACGAGGTTTTTTCATTGCGGTGATTGAGCATTGCGGCGAGCGTCGTTGACTTGCCGCTGCCGGTTGCGCCAACCATCAGAATCAGTCCTCGGCGCAACATGACCAGTTCTTTCATTTGCTCAGGCATACCAAGCTCATCGAGCGTCGGTAGCTCGGCGGTGATATACCGGAGCACCATCGATACATTGCCGCGCTGATGAAAAACATTGACGCGAAAACGCCCGAGGCCCGGTTCCGAAATCGCGAAGTCGAGCTCCAGTTCGCGGGTAAACGTATCCAGTTGCTCCTCATCCATTAGCTCGATGGCCGCCTGCTTGACCATCTTCGGCGTCATTTCCAGCTTGTTGACCGGCATTATCTTGCCATCAATCTTGATTTTTGCCGGCGCGAACGGCGCGAAGAACAGGTCCGAGGCCTTCTTCTCGACCATGAGTTTGAAAAGCGGTTTGACATTCATGTCTTATAAGTCCATTTGCGGCCTAGTATGTCTTGGCCGTGTCCTCTTCCATAATGCGCAGGCTTTCCGATTGCCGATCTGTTATCGACGATTCGCGCTTGCTTTCCAGCTTGACGCGGAGCCTGAGCTCGTTCTTCGAGTCGGCGTGACGCATCGCTTCTTCGTAAGAGATCATGCCGTCTTCGTAAAGCGTAAAGAGGGACTGGTCAAAAGTCTGCATTCCCAGGCGGGTCGACTTGGCCATGATCTCCTTGATCTGCCCAACCTCGCCCTTAAAGATCAAATCTGAAATAAGCGGCGAATTAAGCATGATTTCCATTGCCGCTACGCGACCGATGCCGGTCTCTCGTGGAATGAGGCGCTGCGCGATGAACGCTTTGGTATTGAGCGACACGTCCATAAGCAGTTGCTGGCGGCGTTCTTCCGGAAAAAAGTTAATGATTCGATCCAAAGCCTGGTTCGCGCTGTTGGCATGCAAGGTTGCCAGACAGAGATGACCGGTCTCCGAAAACTGAATTCCGTATTCCATCGTCTCACGATCGCGAATCTCACCAATCAGGATGACATCCGGCGCCTGGCGCAATGTATTCTTTAGCGCTGCGTGCCAGGATTCGGTATCAACTCCAACTTCGCGCTGTGTGATAACGCATCCTTCGTGGGGGTGGACATACTCGACCGGATCCTCAATAGATACGATGTGACCTCTCGAATTCTTGTTGCGGTGACCTATCATTGCCGCAAGCGTTGTTGATTTACCGGACCCCGTGCCACCAACTACGATGACCAGGCCGCGTTTGTTCATTACGACGTCTTTCAGAATCGGCGGTAATTCGAGACCATCAAGCGTCGGGATCTCGGTTGTAATGGTTCTGAGTACGGCACCGACCAAACCTTGTTGAATAAAAGCGCTGACACGGAAACGTCCGATACCTTGTGGCGCGATCGCAAAGTTACATTCCTTTGTCGCGTCGAATTCCCTGACCTGCTTGTCGTTCATGATGGAACGCACCATCATCGCCGATTGTTCAGCTGTTAGCGGCGTATCCGTTGCCTTGTGAATGGTGCCATCAACCTTGATGGCCGGCGGAAAGCCCGTTGTCAGGAACAGGTCCGATCCGTCTTTCTCGACCATTTTCTTTAGCAGATTCTGCGTCAGCCGCACTGCCTGTTCGCGTTCCATCTATCTGTTCTCCTGTCGGCAAGCCATGATTTGGCCGCCCTAGAAATTCTCTTTGTTAACTGCGCGAAATCTTGCCTCTTCCTTGTTGATGAGTCCCTTTGACATCAATTCCGCCAGGTTCTGATCAAGTGTATGCATGCCTGAGCCTATACCCGTTTGAATGGCCGAATACATCTGCGCAATTTTCCCTTCGCGAATCAGGTTCCGGATTGCGGGAGTGCCAATCATGATTTCGTGCGCCGCGATGCGCCCTCCGCCGATCTTCTTCAACAGCGTCTGGGAAATAACCGCACGTAATGATTCGGACAGCATGGCGCGAACCATTTCTTTTTCGGCAGCGGGAAAAACGTCGACGATACGGTCAATGGTCTTGGAGGCCGAGCTCGTATGCAGAGTGCCAAAAACAAGATGGCCTGTTTCGGCCGCAGTGAGGGCGAGGCGGATTGTCTCCAGGTCGCGAAGCTCACCCACCAGAATAATATCCGGATCTTCACGAAGCGCCGAGCGCAATGCTTCGTTAAAACCCAACGTATCGCGATGTACTTCGCGCTGGTTAATCAGTGACTTCTTGCTCTCGTGAACGAACTCGATCGGATCCTCGATGGTAAGAATATGGTCCGGCTTGTTTTCGTTGATGTAGTCAACCATCGCCGCGAGCGTTGTCGATTTGCCGCTACCGGTAGGCCCGGTGACAAGTACAATGCCCCGCGGGTGCATCGATATATCTTTGAATATCGACGGTGCGCCGAGGTCGTCAAGTGTCAGAATTTCGGACGGAATGGTTCTGAACACGGCTGCGGAGCCGCGATTCTGGTTGAATGCGTTGACGCGGAAGCGGGCGAGCTTGGGAATTTCGAATGAAAAATCTGTCTCTAGAAACTCTTCATAATCTTTGCGCTGCTTGTCATTCATGATGTCGTACACCATGCTATTGACATCCTTGTGGGTCAGCGCCGGCATGTTAATGCGTTTGATGTCCCCGTCGACGCGAATCATCGGCGGCACCCCACCGGACAGGTGAAGATCTGAAGCATTATTCTTTACCGTGAACGACAACAGCTGAGCAACGTCAACGGCCATATTTTTTCCTCGGAATCTGGTTGGTCCGACTTACCATAACCCGGACCTGATGGTTGCTAGTATAGCGAAGCACCCGGAGCAAAACGTGATTAGAGTCACGGAAAACTTTCGAAAAATCCAAGATTTGCTGGCGAAAGCTGCGGCAGATGCCGGACGACCGGCCGAGGATATATGCCTGCTGGCCGTGGGCAAGACAAAGCCCATTGAGGCCATTCTCGAGCTTGCAGCTGCCGGACAACGGGACTTTGGCGAAAATTTTGTCCAGGAAGGGGTCGAAAAGATCACCAAATGCGGCCGTGACGATCTTGTCTGGCATTTTATCGGCCACCTGCAGTCAAACAAAACAAGGGCTGTAGCCGAGCATTTTCAGTGGGTTCACACCGTTGATCGCCTGAAAATAGCGAAGCGGCTGTCCGCGCAACGCCCGCCACAGGCGAGCGACCTCAATATTTGCATTGAGGTCAATATCGACGGCGAGAACAACAAGTCCGGCGCAGACCCGGCGGATGTACCTGATCTGGCAGCCGCAATCGCCACATTGCCTCGCCTGAAACTCCGTGGATTGATGTGCCTGCCCGCTATTCGGGCCGGATTCGCAGAGCAACGCGAGCCGTTCGCCGCTTTGCGTGAAATGCTGGCATCCCTGAACGAGAAGGGACTGGGGTTAGATACACTATCAATGGGAATGACGGCCGATTATGCTGCCGCCATTCAGGAAGGGGCCACGATTGTCAGAATAGGAACCGCGTTGTTCGGGGCCAGGGCTTGATTCACCGCGATATTTTTGGGGACATAGTGGGCGTCGGAGAACGGGAATGATTAACAGCAAAGTTGGCCTGATTGGCGGGGGCAATATGGCTCGAGCGATCGGTGGCGGTCTGTTGCGCGGCGGCATGAACGCGGCCAACCTGATGATTGCCGAACCGGTGCCCGAACAGTGCGATCGTCTGCGTAAGGAGCTCTACGGGGCCCTGGTGACGGACGACAACAGCCTCGTTGCCCGGTCGGCAGAGATTCTGCTGTTTGCGGTCAAGCCACAAATCCTCAAGCCGGTTTGCGAAAATCTGGCCGCGGAGGTTCAACAGAGTCAGCCGCTGATAATGTCGATAGCCGCCGGCCCGAGAATCGACGACATCGATGCCTGGCTGGGCGGAGGCCAATCGGTCGTCAGGGTCATGCCGAACCAACCGGCACTGATCGACCAGGGTATTTCCGCGCTATTCGCGAATCAGCGAACAAGCGAAGAACGCAGGCAGCAAGCTGAGAAAATAATGACCGCCGTTGGGCATGCTGTGTGGCTGGATTCGGAGTCCAAGATGGATGCAGTTACCGCCGTTTCGGGAACCGGGCCGTCCTATTTCTATCTTTTGATCGATATCATGATTGAGTCCGCCAAAAAGTACGGTATTGACGAACAAACCGCGAGGACGCTTGCCGTCGAAACGGCTCGCGGCGCCACCGCGCTTGCCGCTGCGGAGACGGAATCGATGTCAAAATTGATCGAACGGGTGCGCTCACCCGGTGGAACGACTACCGCAGCGTTCGAATATCTCGACAAAATGGACGCTCGTGCCATTTTCTCCACAGCCATCGACGAGGCCGAAAAGCGTGCGGCGGAGCTCGCCAAAGTCGCCAGCAATGCCTGACCAGGTTTAACAGCAATGACCCAAGCCCTTATTTTCATTCTCAAAACATTCACTCAGCTATATCTCCTGCTGTTGTTGTTGCGCTTCTGGTTGCCGGTTTTGCGGGCTGATTTTCGCAATCCGGTGGCACAGGGCGTCTTGCGCCTGACTTCACCGCTGGTCATTCCCCTGCGTCGTTTTGTCCCTGCGATCGGCCGTGTCGATACGGCGACCGTGCTGGTCGCGTTTACGATCGAGTACTTTCTGATCCTGATATTGCTGGTTTTGAGTCGCCTGACCACGGAATTCATCCCGATTGCACTAACCGCAATAATGGATCTCGCGGTGCTCAGCCTGAACATGTTTTTCTTCGTAATCATGATCAAGGTCATCATGAGCTGGGTTGCCCCGGTCAGTTACAACCCGGTCACCGCCATGCTGACGAGCCTGTCGGAACCGATACTCCGGCCGTTCCGCAGGCTGGTGCCGCCCATCGGCGGTATTGATATATCACCGGTTTTCGCGATCGTCATCCTGCAGGCCGGCGTCATCATTTTGCAGTCCTACAAACCACTGCCCATCTGACCATGTGACCAAAAAGCTCCTCATTCCGGTACGGGTACAGCCACGCGGCAGCAAGAGCGAGATCACCGGTGTTGCCGACGGTCGTCTGAAAATCAAGACCAGAGCCGCGCCGGTCGACGGGCGCGCCAACAAGGACGTCATTGAACAGCTGGCCCGGGAATTCAAAGTCCCGCCGTCCCGAATTTCCCTGAAGTCGGGCTCTTCGGGTCGCCTGAAGACCTTTGTCGTCGAAAATCCGGTGGTTTTGCCCGACTGGCTTGCAGACATCAACTTCAGATAGGCGAAACTTTGGGCTATAGTCGGCGGGTGTCAGATTCGCCTGACGGGGGGGTAATACGAAAATGAAGACCCAGGAAATAACAGTCACTCTGTCGTTTTTGGCCATGCTAGCCGCCTGCGGCGGCCCGGACGAAGAGTCAACCGTTCCCGAGGCGGAACCTGCCGCGGCATCGTACGTCGATATCGGCGATCATGTAGTCCATTTCAGTGCTCAGTCTACGGATCAGCTGCCAACTGAAGTCGCACGAGCCTACAATATTGTTCGCAGCCCGAATCGGGCCATGCTCAATGTATCGGTGGTGAGCGAAAGTACCAACTCGTCCGTTGCAGCGGACGTTACCGTGAAGACCGTAAATCTGACCGGGCAACTCAAGAATGTAACGATGCGCAAGATTAACGAGCAGGATGCAATTTACTACATCGGTGAGACGCCGGTTGCCAATCAGGAGACGCTTATCTTCGATATCAGCGTCAAACCCGAAGGCGTCGCAGATGCGTCGGATGTGCGGTTCAAACGGCAGTTTTATACGAAATAGGCGTTTTTTCGAAAAAAAGGGACCAGTGCGCAGCCCTGCCCCTTTTTGTTCCCGTCAATCTCTGCTATCGTCGCGCCGCGTTCCGCGGGCCGACGGCCCGTTTTCCGTTTTTTTCAGGAGTATATTTTTCATGGCAGTAAAAAAGAATGCCGGCGCAACTGCGAACAAGCCGCCGACGAAATCCGAGATCTATTCCAAGATTGCCGATGACACCGGTCTGACCAAAAAGGACGTTGCGGCAGTTTTCGATTCGCTGTCCGGACAGATCAAAAAGAACCTTGGCGGACGTAATGCGCCAGGCATGTTCACCGTTCCTGGTCTGATGAAGCTGAAGGTCATCAAGAAGCCTGCCAGAAAAGCCAGAAAGGGCATCAACCCCTTCACCAAGGAAGAGGTAATGTTCAAGGCTAAACCAGCATCAAAGGGCGTAAAAGTCCTGGCGCTCAAAGGCCTCAAAGACATGGTGTGATCCATTATTCGGATGCACACGCGAAGGCCGAAGCCATGCTTCGGCCTTTTTTTTGCCGCGTCCTCGATAGTTAACCGGTACCGGCCCGCATTTCGCGGGAAACCGGCCTGTCAGGAGGCAGAATTATCGCGAACGAATTGCTGCACCGCATTTGCGAGCGGCACAAGCTTGCCGTGGAAAAAGTGTTCAGTGTCCTGAAATACCTCAAGTTCCGGACCAGGTTCCAGGGTATTGACCCAGGCGACGGTTTCGTCGATATCAACGAGCTCGTCTCTGTCGCCCTGCAAAATCAGCCAGGGACACTGCGGTTGTGCGACAAGGTTGCCGGCAAAACGGGAGACAGCCGGCGCGATACTGACCAGTCCGGCAGGCTCGCAAATTACGGCGGCTCGCACCGCCATGGCGGCGCCGAACGAGAAACCCGCAAGCCACAATGGCAATTCCGGCAGTTCCTGACGCAGCCAGGCCACCGCGGCAAGGACATCATCCACCTCGCCTTCGCCCCCGTCGAAACCACCGGCACTGGCGCCGACGCCGCGAAAGTTGAATCTGAGGGCGGCAAATCCGACCTTCAGAAAGCTCTTGGCCAGGGTATGGGCAACTTTGTTTTGCAGGGTGCCACCGTGCAAAGGATGGGGATGGCATACTACGGCGCAACCCGTTAACGGCGTTGCCTGCGGTGATTCAAGGACGGCCTCGAGATCGCCGACTGGCCCCGGAAAGCGAAATTCGTCTCTTTTATCTATTTTTCGCACCTCAAGTTTCTGGCCTGAATGACCATTATTGCTGTAAAATTATGACCTTATGAAGTGTGCCTGATCGCGCTACCATTATCCTGCTTACCGTAAAGTGAATTCTATGTCATCCGGACTCGACCTCGAAAACAAGTACTGTGCCCATAATTACCACCCGCTGCCGGTGGTCCTGACGCGAGGCAAAGGCGTTTACCTGTGGGACGAAAACGGCAAAAAGTACCTGGACATGATGAGCGCCTATTCAGCGGTCAGCCACGGCCACTGCAATCCACGCCTCGTCGCGGCGCTGACAAAGCAGGCAGAATCGCTTTGCATTGTCTCCCGGGCATTCTATACGGACAAACTCGGTCCGTTCCTTAAACTCGCCTGTGAGTTGACCGGCCAGGACATGGCGTTGCCGATGAACTCTGGCGCGGAAGCGGTGGAAACTGCGGTCAAGGCTGCGCGCAGGTGGGGCTACGAAGCCAAGGGCATAGAGTCGGACAAGGCAGAGATCATCGTCTGCACCGGCAACTTCCACGGCCGCACCACGACCATTATTTCATTTTCTGACGAGCCCGATTACCAGAAGAACTTTGGCCCTTTGACACCGGGCTTCAGGTTCGTCGAATTCGGGGACGCACAAGCGCTCGAAGATGCCATCACGCCCAATACGGCGGCATTCCTTGTCGAACCGATCCAGGGTGAGGGCGGCATCGTTATTCCGCCCAAGGGCTATCTCAAGAAGTGCGAGGAAATTTGCCGCAAACACAACGTGTTGCTGATCGCCGATGAAATTCAGTGCGGCCTGGGCCGTTCAGGGCGCATGCTTGCGTGTGATCACGAAAACGTCAAGCCGGATGGCTTGATACTGGGCAAAGCGCTTGGTGGCGGAATGCTGGCCGTGTCGATGTTCCTCGCGAAGCAGGAAGTCATGGATATTTTCGTTCCCGGAACTCATGGCAGTACCTTCGGCGGAAACCCGCTGGCTGCCGCGGTCGGTACCGAGGCCCTGAATATTATCGTCGAGGACAAGCTGGCGGAACGCAGCATGGAACTGGGCACTTACATGTTCGGCGAGCTGGAGAAAATCGACAGCCCACTCATCAAGCATATCCAGGGCAGCGGGCTCTTCATCGGCGTGGAAATCGACAGCGCCCTGGGTAGCGCGCGCGAAGTGTGCGAACGCCTGATGGATCGCGGGCTTCTCAGCAAGGAAACACACGAGACCGTCGTGCGGCTTGCGCCGCCGCTGGTCATCACCCGCGATGAAATTGACTGGGCGGTTAAGCAGATCAAGCAGGTACTCCAGGAAATGGACCAAGTGCGTCTCGCGTCCTGACAAATTAAAGTTTTTCGGGCCATGGAAGTGAGCGATGCCTGAGTTAACTATCATTCATTTTGGTCTACTGGCATTTATGCTGGTTGCCGGGATCGTCGTTGGCTGGATTGTCAGAGGCGATCGCTGCGCCAAAGAAAAGATTGCGGTCAACGCAAGCTGGCAGGACCAGATTCAATCGCAACAATCGGAACACGGACGACTCGCCGAACAGAACAAGAGCCTGATGGAGCAGATTAGCCAATACCAGGCGTCGCAAAAGGATTACACCAACCGCGCCAGGGAGCTGTCCGACTCTCTCAAGGAAGCCTTTGCCAAACGCGATGAGTTGCAACGGCAAATGAAGGACATACGCGGCAACCTCGAGGTCGCGATTGCGCAGCGCAATCGATTGAGGGACAGCCTGGAAAAGAATCCGCCGGGACAGGCGGCAGCGCTAAAACAGAAAGACGACAAGATTTTTCAGCTCAGCCGTGAATTGACCAGCTGGCAAAGCAGAGTACCACCGCTAGTGCAGCGGTTTCAGGAAAGAAACAGTCAGGCCAATGAGCTGCAGGCCGAGCTTGAAAAGGCGCAAGCGCGCCTGCAGATACTTGAGGACATGATCAGGTCGGATCAGACCCGAATCGAGCCGGTAGATGCCGATTCGCTCCCGCACGGCGGCGATGCTTCGAACGAACCCAATGCCCTGACTTCCGCGCATGATACCTCGGCCCTCCAGGACCAGATTGACGAAAGCGACCATGGCAGCTGCCTGAGCGATGCGCAGCAGATAGAGGAAGATGCCGATAGCGGCGACAATGACGAAAGCCTTGTCGACCAAAACGTGTCGTTCGAAACCGAGGCTGGCGACAGTGCCGGCAACAGCGCCGGTCGGCACCCGATCGAGGAAGACGACGCAGGCGACAGCGCGGATGACAGCCTGGTCGACCAGAATGCGTCGTTCGATGCCAGGGCTGGTGAAAGTGCCGGTGACGTGGAATCACCAGGTGATTTGGTATCCGATGAACCCGCCCGCGATGACGCAGAAGACGTAACCGACGAAAGTCCATTTAATGGCATTTTTGGCTACGACAGCGAAATCTCTGATGAGACGGTTATGAGGAACTCCGCGCCGGTAGCCTACGACCGTGATTCCGACGACCTCAAGATGATCAAGGGTATTGGTCCCTCCATCGAAAAAACCCTTAATGATCTGGGCGTCTATCGTTTCCACCAGATTGCGGAAATGACCGAATACGAAATTGATCGCGTCGCACAGCAATTGCGAGGCTTCCGCAGTCGCATTTATCGTGAAGACTGGATTGGCCAGGCTCGCGACCTCCAGTACCAGAAAAACAACGATCGTCACTGAGCACATGCTGGCCAGGCTATCGCTTGTCGTCATCGTACTGTGCACGTCATTATTGCTTGACGTTGCATGGACGCGGCAGTCCGAACCTGGAATGCCGCTGTCGTCGCCATGGATGACCATCGAAGTGGACAGCAGCACTGTCAAATTGAGCGGCATCGCCAGCTCAGGGGCACACGAAACCCTGCTGCGGCAAGTGCTGCATAATCAATTTGCCGACAAGAAGGCCGAAATCGATCTCACGGTGCGCCCGGCCCTGCCACCCGCTTGGTCGTTAACTACCGAAACTACATTGCGCGCCCTGGCGATGACGCGATCGGCACGCGCCGATATCAGTGTGACGAGGATTACCATTAAAGGCATTACAGCCGACAAGGCGAAATGGGACGTGGCCGCAGCGCGAATCGGCGGAACTCTATTGCCGAACATGACTTTTGAACAAAAAGTCGCTCAGGTTCGATCACCGGGATCGATGCAGCGTCAGTGCATTGAATTATTCCGCACGGCCCTGCGCGGCCGAAAACTCGAGTTTCCGCCGGCAAGTGCCCAGCTAGGCAGCAGCGCAGCACCGCTGCTCGACGAACTGGTTCAGATCGCGGCGGATTGCCCGACAGCAACAATCGAGATTACCGGCCATACCGACAGCACGGGCGATGAGCCTGCTAACAGGTCATTGAGCCAGGCCCGAGCCGATGCGGTAGCCGCCTACATGATTGCGCGGGGCATCAATGCCGATCGATTATCCGTATCAGGTGCTGGATCCTCGGAACCGCTGGTAGCAGAGAACAGCACCGCGGCACGCCAGATCAATCGGCGAATCGATATTGAGTTACGTTTCGGGCAGTAGCCCGGCCCGTAAGGTTTTCGCTATTTTGATTCGGCGGGCGCCGCGGTTGGAGCGCCTTCCAGACCGGCAAGCTCAACGACGAAGATCAACGTTGCGCCCGGTGGAATGAGGCCACCGGCACCGCGGTCACCATAGGCCATTTCCGGTGCCAGGGTCAGCTCGCGAACTTCACCGACCTTCATTCCGACGACCCCCTGATCCCAGCCACTGATGACTCGACCGGCCCCGATCGGAAAGCGAAAATGCGCGCCACGATCGACGGAGCTGTCAAATTTCGTGCCTCGATTATTCTCGGCTTCAGCATCAAAAAGCCAGCCCGTGTAATGAACCACCGCTGTTTGGCCGGGTTCAGCGACCGCGCCATCGCCCTGTAACAACGTCTTGCTCATCAGGCCGTCTGCAATTTTCACTACTTCAATCTGCTCAGTCCTGATATCTGCGGCGTTGTCAGGAATTGCCTGTATCGATTGTGGCTCGTCTTTCTTACCGCCACACGCTGCCAGCGCCAATACGAGCGAAGCCAGAGCGACCGCTAGAATCTTTTTCATGATGTACCCTTTGTGATCTTATTTGACAATTAACTTTGTTCACCCTTGTCGAAGCCGAGTGAAGCGGAGTTTATACAGTAGCGCAGCCCGCTAGGTTGCGGGCCGTCTTCGAATACGTGGCCGAGATGGGCGTCGCAGTGCGCACAAACTACCTCTGTACGCGTCATTCCATGACTGGTGTCCTCGATCGTCCGCACGTTGTCTTCAGCGAGCGGAATCCAGAAACTGGGCCAGCCGGAGCCAGAATCGTACTTGTGCATGGAACTGAAAAGTGCGGCCCCACAGCATACGCACGAATAGGTACCATCTTCCTTGTTATCGACATAACGACCGGTGAAGGGCCGCTCAGTGCCTTTCAACTGGGTCACGCGGTACTGCTCTTCTGTCAGCCGCGATTCTAGATCGCCGCCGCTGCAATCTTTGTCTGTCATGGAATTCGACTCCTCGATGCCGGATTCTAGCCCGTCTTGCGCACTCTGCGCAGCAGTGAATTTTACTAATTTGACAGCGCCAAGTATGGTTGCCGCAGTCGCGGCAGAAAAGACCTGACCTTCACATGGTGGATTACGCAGCAGAGCTCATCAACGTTCGCCTGCAGCGCGGCAAAGTAACGGCACTGGATAATATCTCTCTTGCGCTGCCCTATGGACAAACAACAGCAATTCTTGGTGCGAGTGGCAGCGGCAAATCCACGCTTATTCAGCTGATCATTGGTCTGCTTACTGCCGACCAGGGCACGGTCACAACGCTAGGCCAGACGTTACACAATGACAATCTTGCCGGCATTCGCAAACGAATTGGTTATGCGGTTCAGGATGTCGCGCTACTGCCGCATTTTAAAATTCGCGAGAATATACTGTTGCCGGCGCGCCTGAGCGGTTGGTCGGAGAGCGAACAGGACAAGCGCCTTGCAGAACTGCTGCAGTTGATGCAGCTTCCTGGCAGCGTGCTTGACCGCTATCCGCACCAGCTGTCTGGCGGCCAGCAGCAGCGTGCTGGCCTGTGCCGTGCGCTGATATTGCGCCCGGAACTCCTGTTGCTCGATGAGCCTTTCTCCGGATTGGACACTATGACCCGGCGCGGAATACACGCCCAGTTCCTGCAGATGCGGGAGAAAGTGCGAATCTCAACAGTGCTGGTTACTCACGATCCGGAAGAAGCAACCCGGCTCGCGGAGCACATTGCCATTATACGCTCGGGCCAGCTGCAGCAATTCGGGCCGGTGCAATGGGTGCTCGAACAACCGGCAAACGACTATGTTCGCGATTTGTGCACCGGTCTCGCGGCAGATTTGGTATGAGCTGGCGAATGCTGCTGCTGTCCTGTCTGTTGCTTCGCCCTGCATTTGCGGACCCAGTGGTCATCGGCTCGAAGACATTCGCCGAAAGCTATATCCTCGCGGAGGCGGCGGCGCAGCTACTTGAAAGCAAAGGCTATGAAGTGCAACGACGCTTTGGCCTGAACGGCACACAAATTGCTTTTGGTGGTCTGGAAAACGACGAAATTCAGGTCTACCCGGAGTACACCGGGACCATCACCGAAGTCATATTGGCCCGGCCGGAGCTGAAAGAGTTCGCTGAAATTCAGGCGGCACTTGGCGATCTGGGTTTGGTGCTGCTGACTCCGCTCGGTTTCAACAATGCGTACGCGATTGCAGCCTCAGTCACTTCCGCAAAACGCTATGGACTCGAACGGATTTCGGATCTGATTGATGCGCCAGAGCTGAGAATCACGCTGCCGCACGAGTTTCTCAATCGTCAGGATGGTTGGCCAGGACTACAGGAGCACTACGGATTTTCAAGAAGTGCCGCCGGCATCGAACACAGCCTTGCTTACGAGGCGCTGAATACGGACAAGACGGACATCATTGCGGTTTACACCACGGACGGACAGATTGTGCAGTCGAGTCTCGTCATACTCGAAGATGACCGGCAGTTCTTTCCCCGTTACCTCGCCGCCTTTCTTGCAAGAAAGGACGTCGACCCGAACGTGTTGAACATTCTCGATACACTTGGCGGCAGGATCGACGATCAGCGAATGCGGGAGATGAACCTGGAGGTTCTCGATTCGCAAAACAGCTATGCCGAAATCGCGACAGCATTCCTCCGCGACGAAGGACTCGTTTCCACATCCAATGAGGGTCCAACAGCCCTCAGTAACCTGGCAAAAAATACGGCGCGGCATTTGAAACTGACGGCTATCGCATTGCTACTCGCAATTATTACGGGCGTTGGAATCGCTGCGATCGTGTATTCCCATGAGAAGCTTGCAAGTGCCTTCCTGTATTTCACGGGGCTCTTGCAAACCGTGCCGTCCATCGCGTTGCTCGCATTGCTGATCCCGCTGGTTGGCGTCGGACAGACACCGGCGATCATCGCACTGTTCCTTTATTCTTTGCTTCCCATCGCGCGCAGCACAATCACCGCATTGCTGGCTATTCCACCGGCCTATCGCCAGATTGCCGCCGCAATGGCCATGACAACCGCACAGGAATTGCGTTACGTCCTGATGCCGCTGGCAATGCCCTATGTCATTGCGGGAATTCGCACGGCAGCCGTTATCAGTATCGGCACGGCTACCCTGGCAGCGTTTATCGGCGCTGGCGGTCTCGGTGATCCGATCGTCACCGGGCTTGCGCTGAATGACACCCGGTTGATTCTCCAGGGCGCCATTCCTGCCGCGGTTTTGGCGATTCTGACCGAGCTGTTGTTCGGCGCCATTGAACGCAGCCTGGTTGTGCCCCATATGCGCAGCAGCGCACAGGCGCAATAGGTCATCCTCTGGCTATTCTCCGGGTTGGCCGCAACAAAAACCGGTGCCGGGTAGCACGGGCCCGGTTCCCAAGAAGCCCTCTACAGTAGTGCCACACCGCGTTTTAGCTTGTTTCCGGGATCGGCTGTCTTTGCGCGCCCAGCGGATCCAAAGCCCCACCCAATCCGGCTATCGGCGAAGTCCGGCAACAAGTCGGCTGCAATGCTCAAACGGCACTACGACCGGGCGAGTTAATTCTGCAAGAGTAGGCGACTGATTTTTCGGTCATAATTGGCTCCACACTCAAAGCCGCGATCGGAGTCCCGACAAATGAGCAAGTTTCGGCCGAAATCCTGGATCAGCACCCTTGCCCTGACCTTGGTTTTTTCAGCTGCATTTTCACAAGGAGATCCCGCTTTGAACAACGCTGAACTCCAGGAATTCGCACAGGATTACACGGACGCCTGGTGCAGTCTCGATCCGAAAAGGGTTGCGGAGTTTTACGCAGAAAATGGCTCGCTGACTATTAACGACGGCGTGCCCAGCAATGGCCGTGAAGCGATCGCCCGGGCAGCAGAGAGTTATATGGTTGCGTTCCCGGACTTGGTACTCGAGTTCGACGGGCTGGAATTCGAGGATGACAGGGTCAATTACCATTGGACATTCCGCGGTACGAATTCCGGCCCCGGCGGAACCGGCAATGCCGTGCATTTCAGCGGATACGAAAGCTGGGAGCTGAATTCTGACGGCCGAATTGAATCTTCGCTCGGCTACTACGACAACGAGGAATACCAGCGACAGCTGGAACTTGGCGTTGAACCAGAATAACCGCGCCGCCGTGCAGCGAATTGCCCCACCAGTGGTCCGCTTCGAATGTTCGCCACCGACCGATCAGGGCGGTCGCCACGCGATGATATGAAAAGACCAACGACAGACGGGACTGTTTGCCACGAGGTCAAACGCACAAATATCCGCTCGGTGGCTGACAGTTTCATCGCGGCGTCGGTCGCAGGTGTTTCTTTTTGCTCATCCTCGGACTCGAGGGTCGGATGCTCCCGCAGCGACTATTTCGAGCTCCCGAGATCAAGGACAAGCTGATTGATCCGGCGGACATAGTCTGCGGGATTTTCGAGTTGCGCACCTTCCGCAAGTAGGGCGTGGTCCAGGAGTATCGAGGACAACTCGTTGAATCGGGTCGTGTCAGATTCTTCTGCCAGACGGCTAACCAGTGGATGATCGACATTGATTTCCAGTATTGGCTTCGATTTTGGCAGCTCCTGTCCCGACGCTTCCAGCATTCGTCGCAGCTGGGGCGTGAGGTCCTGTTCGGACGTTACGACACAGGCCGGCGAACTGACGAGACGCTGGCTTATGCTGACTGTCTCGACCTTGTCTTTAAGCGTCTTCCTCATCTTCTTCAACAACGGCTGATGTTCGTTAGTGGCATCTTCCTGCGCGGCATCGCTGTCGGTGCCAGGCAGAATCAGCTGGCCACGACCAACATCCTGAAAGTCCTTGCCTTCGTAAGCAGTCAGGTGGTCAACCATCCACGGATCAATTCGATCGGAAAGCAATAAAACCTCGAATCCCCTAGCCCGCAATTGCTCCAGGTGCGGGCTGGACTTCGCAGTCTCGTGGCTATCGCCAAGAAGATAATAGATCTTGTCCTGTCCATCGGCCATTCGGGACACGTAGTCGTCCAGCGACTGCTCCTGCGCGGCCGATTCGGAGTGAGTCGACGCAAAGCGCAACAGCTTCAGAATCTTGTCCCTGTTCTGCTGATCCTCGATCAGGCCTTCTTTCATGGTCTGACCGAACGCTGCCCAAAACTTCGCGTAGTCGTCGTCACTTCCAGTGGCGAGCTTGCTGATCATGTCGAGAACCCTGCGCGCAAGTGCCCCGCGCATAGCGTCAAGTTGTGGATTTTGCTGCAGAAGTTCGCGTGAAACGTTTAGCGGCAGGTCGGCGGCATCCACGACGCCCTTTACAAAGCGCAGGTACAAGGGCAGAAATTGCTCGGCATCATCCATAATGAAAACGCGCTGGACGTAAAGTTTCAGACCTTTTGGCGCCTCGCGATTCCAGAGATCAAATGGCGCAGATGATGGAATAAAGAGAAGACTCGTGTATTCGCGCTTGCCCTCGACCCGATTGTGACTCCAGGTCAGCGGGTCGTTAAAATCATGTGACAGATGCTTGTAGAACTCCTTGTATTCTTCGTCCGTTACCTCGTTTCTGGGTCGTGTCCACAACGCAGTCGCCGAATTCACGGACCTGGCTTCCTGGTCTTTCGCAGTCGCGTCTATGAGCACGACGGGAAACGCGATGTGGTCCGAGTATTTGCGAATAAGCGATTCCAGCCGGAATGCGCCGAGAAACTCTTTTTCAGCATCCTTGAGGTGCAGTGTTACCGTTGTTCCTCGCGCGGTGCTTTCGGCTGCTTCGACGGTAAATTCTCCCTGACCATCGGATTCCCAGCGCACCGCATCACCCGGCTCCAGACCTGCTTTCCGGGTCAGCACTTCTACTTTGTCGGCGACAATAAATGCTGAGTAGAAGCCGACGCCGAATTGCCCGATCAGTTTTGCGTCCTTCTTCTCATCGCCGGTCATCTGTTGCAGAAACTCGGCGGTCCCGGAACGCGCGATAGTGCCCAGGTTCTGAATTAGCTCGTCGCGGGACATGCCGATGCCGTTGTCGGTAACTGAAATCGTCCCTGCTTCACCGTCAAAGCCGATTTGAATACGCAGTTCCGGATCGTCCTCCAGCAGTTCGGGTGTCGCCAGCGCCGCAAATCGGAGCTTGTCGGCTGCATCAGACGCATTGGAAATCAGTTCCCGGAGGAAGATCTCCTTGTTGCTGTAAAGCGAATGGATCATCAGCTGCAGCAACTGACGGACCTCTGTCTGGAAACCCAGCGTTTCCTTTCCTGCGGTGTCGCTCACGTATTGATACTCCCTGTTCGAATGGGCCGACCGCGGCCCAAAATGCCGCCGTGCGGGGTAAAACGATAGGGGTTAGCGCAGGATTTTCAAGGGGTCAGACGGTATGGGGAACAATCGGGGCCGGCGAAACGGCGCCACGATAGAGCAATGCAACAAGCAGGAGACACGACACTGCCAACGCCAAAGGCGAATTACGCAGCGCGAGAATGACTGCGAATACCTGAAAAAAAGCGGCGAGGACGATAAAAGCAATGAAACGAACCTTGGTACGAACTCTTTCCCAGGTCAAGGCGATGGCGTAAATAAAGTCCTCAAGATCATCGAGGTATTGAATGAAGCATTCCATGGCCTGGATCCGGGATTATCGTGCAATCGTAAGAAGCGGGCCGCTGCGCTTCGGTTCGCTCGGCATACATTCTGCTTCCTGGAGGGCAGCGATGTTGGATTGCTTGGCGAGCGCTATTGCCCGATGAAACATATCCCAACGCTGGCGTGCTGACTCGCTTTTCAGCGGCGAAAGTAGCGATTCATTTTTTGAACAGTTGTCAGACATACTTCCGTGTTCGTTCAAAGGGTCCTTGATTGTGACTATAGTCAGGTCGAAATTTGCTCACCGTGAGGCAGATCACAGCTTGCTTCACGACCAAGACAAGAGGGAGGGAAATAGTGAAAAAAGAGAACCTGTTCGAACTTTTTTTCGGGCCTGGTACTGCTTTTCACAGAGCGACAAATTTCGCCGCGACATAATACAAGCATACACCGATTACACAATGAAAAACGCGCGACCGGGGTCGCGCGTTCTGTTCAATATTTTGGGAACCCTGGTATGAATCAGCTGTCTTGCCAGTTCCTCTTTATCTGGTCGGTCCAGTTGCGATATCCCTTCCAGGTATACAGGGATGGATCAACGCCGGTTCGGCGACTTCGCGGTGCCGGCGCTTTGGAAATCCATCTGCGATACTGCTGCCAACCATCCACGTCTGTGCTGTCTCCGGCACTGACACCGGACTCTCGATCGTTTGCGGCAGTTTGCTCTGCGGACTGCTCACCGTAGTCGCGAGCCCAGGCTGTATCCTTACTATCCTGCATTTGAGTGTACTCGTCCGATCCTTTGAGCAAAGGTTACGTCCACAAGGCCCGCTATCACAGGAACTGCATCACACGGGCGGGCGTGACTTTTCACATAAAAATCAATTGATTGGAGTGCTTTTTTACTTAATAAACCGCGCCAGCCCAGTAAAATCACCAAGCGGTTTAACAGAACGCAAAATCGCTTTGCCTGTCAGGAAACGACTCGATAGCAGGGCTGATAGGTGTGACTGGCAATTTTCATCCTGCCCTGGCTCACGAATGCCGCGAGCAGCCGGTCGAGCAATTCCAGGTACGGCCCGGTGGCGCAGATCTCGAACGGGCCGCGTTCCTCTATGCTGGCTATCGTATCCTCGCGTACGTTGCCCGAAACGATGCCCGAGAACGCCCGTCGAAGATTAGCTGCCAGCACGTGTGGTGGCAGGCCCTCGGCAATTTCCAGCGAACGCATCGCTTCATGCGTCGCAGTAAAAGGCTTCTGAAATTCGTGATCGATTTTCAATCGCCAGTTGAAATAATACGCATCGCCGTGCAATCGGCGGAACGATCTGACTTCCGCAAGGCCTTCACGCATCATCCGGCCAACTTTCTCCGGGTCATCAATGATCACGGTGTAGCGCTTCTGCGCCTCCTCTCCGAGAGTCGCGCCAATAAAATCATCAATTTGTTCAAAATAGGCTCTGCTCTCCGGTGGCCCGGTCATGATCACAGGCATCGGCATATCGCGATTGGCTGGATGCAGAAGAATACCGAGCAAATACAGAATCTCTTCGGCAGTACCCACGCCCCCCGGGAATACGACAATGCCGTGTCCAGTCCTGACAAACGCTTCGAGGCGCTTTTCCATATCCGGCATGATGACCAGTGCATTCACGATCGGGTTGGGCGACTCGGCGGCAATAATTCCCGGTTCGGTAATGCCGATGTAGCGACCGTCTCGAATGCGTTGTTTGGCGTGGCCGATTGTTGCGCCTTTCATAGGACCCTTCATTGCGCCAGGGCCGCAGCCCGTGCACACATTCAGGCCGCGCAGGCCGATTTCATAGCCCACCTTCTTCGTATAGTCATATTCTGAGCGGCGGATCGCGTGACCGCCCCAGCAAACCACCAGATGCGGCTCGACGGACGACTTCAGGAGATGCGCGTTCCTGAGAATGTGAAATACGGCGTTTGTAATATTTTCCGATGTCAGAAGATCGAAGCGGCCGCTGTCAACGATTTCGTAGCTGGTAAACACGATGTCACGCAAAACTGTAAATACCTGCTCGCGAATGCCACGAATCATCGTGCCATCGACGAAAGCTGACGACGGTGCGCCGCGCAGGACCACCTTGAGGCCACGATCCTGCTGTATGAAGCCCACGTCGAAATTCTCGTATTTCCGCAGTACTTCCCGGGCATCATCGGTTTCGGCGCCGGAATTGAGCACAGCGAGCATGCAGCGGCGAATCAATGGGTAGAGACCGCCCTCGCCTTGCGAGCGAAGCTGTTCCGCCTCGACCTGGGACAACACCTCGAGGCTACCCTCAGGCCAAACCTCAGCATCAACGGCTACGTCACTGACCGAGCGCAGCAGGGTGCCGGTACCTTTGAAATCATCGTCCACGTTGAAAACCACCCGTTGTCAGGTCGGTAGCGTAGTGCCGCCCTCGGCGCTCAGGTCAGGGCACTATCTCGATAGGAATGAGGTCCGGCGTCATCAGCCAGATATCGATCATGTCCGAATTCGACACTGCGATACAGCCGTTCGTCCAGTCCTCCCGGGCGTAGTACGCGGCTGAAAAATTGGGCAGATTGGGTTGCCCGTGAATCATGATCTGCCCGCCCGGATCGACGCCTTTTTCGCGCGCCTCAACCAGGTCACGGGCATTTGGATAGGAAACGTGAATAGACAGGAAATAGTCACTATCGGGGTTGCGGGCATCCAGCATGTAGTACCCCTCAGGGGTCCTCTGGTCACCCTCTCTTTCCTTGTCTCCCAGCGGCTCCGAGCCAAGCGCGATATTGAAGGTTCGGAACGGAATGCCGTTGCGCAAAAGGTGGAGCTTTCTCTTGCCCTTTTCGACCACGACCTTGTCAGCCAGCGGAAAATCGCCGGCGGCGACGGGTGTCACTGTGCCGAGAGTGGCTAGCAAGGCAATAGCTGCGCCACTGAATATCCCGATTTTCCGGATTATCGTCATCGACTTGTACACCCCTCCTTGCGCTTACATCCGCAGATTAGCAAACCCCGTGGCGCAAGAAAATGAACCTGTGCACGGTGTGAAGGATAAAAGTCACACGTTGCGTCCTGCAATCCAGCCTATCGCAAAGCCGATCACTCCGGCAAACGCAGTATAGGCCGGCAGGAAGCGGAAGAGCTCCTCTGGATAGACTGACTCACTGTACATACCGTGCAGATCGACGGAAAAGCCATAGTGAAGATAGATTGACAGTCCGATCGCCGGAATCGCGAAGCCGAAAACCCCCAGCGGCCAGCGCCAGCCCGACCCGGTCCAGCGGCCGCCACCCTTCCACAATGTTAGTACCGCGAGCAGCATGACCATGATCATGGGTACCAGGTTTCGCACACGGTACGCGCCGTCGCCCTCCACGTGAAGGACATAGGCCATCGCCGCCGCGGTGGCCACCAAAACTGGCAGCAGCCGCAGGATGAATTGAGCCCGCACCGGGGACAATTTCAGCGCCTAAACCGGGTCGTTGTCGGCGAGGATGGGAAAACTCAGGCGGGTACCTTTGCGCACGTTGTGAAGATCCAGCTCCGGGTTGTACTGGCGAAATAGCCAGACCGGTACGCCGTATTGTCGCAACGAAAGAATCCAGACCGATTCACCGCTTTTGACCACGTGTTCCGTTACGCCGGTAATTCTGTGGGTCCGGAAGAACATATCCTGCTGCTGCCGGTGAAACGAGTTACGCAGGTATTCAAACTGCTCCGCATTGACCTTGCCAAAGTCCAGCTTGATACGCTTGCCCACTTCGACCGGACTGCGAAATGCCAGGCCGTTGATATCCCGCAGTCGCTGGGTCTTGATCCCCAGCCAGTCTGCATAGTGGCCCAGCGTTTCCAGCGGATGCACTTCGATCGTATTGTCGGCGGCGACCGTGTAATCACTCGGATCGGACAACAGAGACGCCTCGACCAACGCCGGAAATTCGCTGGCCTGATCCTCCAGTGCGCCGGGCGGATCTTGCTCCGGCGGACTGGCTATGCCGAGCGCCGCAATCGCGGGCGCATCGGCCAGGACTTCTGCCGGAGGCTCTACCGGGGTTTCGGCAGCAGCGACCACCGCCTCCGCCGGCTGCGTTGGCGCCGGACCGGCTGCTGGCAGGCGGATCTGTTGACCGGCGCGAATTCGGTGACTGCTTGACAGGTTATTGAGGGCTACCAGCGTGGAAACCCTCGTGTGATAGGTATCGGCTATTTGCGACAGCGTGTCGCCACGAGCGACCCTGTGAAAAAGATCCGGGAGTTGTTCGTCGAACATTACGTCGGTCGAAAGGTCCGCAAAAATGTCTTCCAGCGAGCTGTCAACCATATCCGTCGGCATGCGGATTTCGAAATTCCTCGGTAGGTATTTGCTGCCTTGCCAGACCGTGGCCTGAAGCGCGGGATTGTAGCGTGCCAGGTCCTTTTGACTCACATTCAGGACATCAACCAGGGCCTGTGCGGGCACGTACGCGGCAAGCCGATAGCTAGTGTAGTCAACCGGGCCATAAGGCTTGAGCCCGGGGAAGTATTTCTCAGAATTCTGATCGACCTCTTTTGCGGCGAGAAATGCCACGTAGAAGTTGCGCGACGCGAAACCAAAGGTGCGGCCATTGTAATTCCGCAGTATGTCGGCGTAATTATGATCGCCATACTGTCGCATCGCGCGTCGAACTCCGGCCAGCCCGTGATTGTAGGCAGTAATAGCCATTGGCCAGTTGCCGGCGATGGAGTAGTTATAGGCAAGCAATTTGCCGGCTGCCGTTGTGGCGAGAAACGGATCGTTTCGCTCGTCGACGACGTGATCGACCCGCAGGAACCGCTGTCCCGTGCTGCGCGTGAACTGCCAGAGGCCTGAGGCACCAACATGTGACCGTGCTTCGATGTTGTACGACGATTCGACATGCGGTAAAGCGGCCAGCGCGACGGGCACTCCCAGCTTTGTAAATTCGCGATTGACGTGATCGCGATATCGACCGGCGCGTTTTAAGCCCTCCTGGAAACGGTCCGACAATCCCTGTTGAAATCGAATTCGAGCAACCGCCGCGCTTAGTTCCGTGTTGCTTACGTCCGCCGGCCAAAGGTCGAGGACCCGTTGCTCATCCGCGCTCAGGTTCTGCCGTTTGCCGCCAGCCAGTGTTTGCAGGACGGTCTTGTAGTATTGCCTGCGCTGCTCCGAAATTCGCTGTCGCTGCCTGCGACTCACGTTCTCCGGAAGCGCAACCTTTTCGTACACGACACCGAGGAATCGGTTGTCATGCAGAACGCCTTCGCGGGTATTGTATTCGGTAAAAATCGACAGCCAGAAGTTAATGTCTGGCTCAAGTTCGGCAGGGCGCGGAAACAGGTCTTCATCATTGGCTGACGCCAGAGTAACGAACAAAAGCAGGAATACCGCGGCGCTGAAGTTTTTCAAAAGACCTGCCTTTTGCAAAGATGTGGCTGCACAATCGAGATATGGCCGCTAATTATCTGAAAAGTTCAGTAAAATCGACCTTGTTAGCCTATTCTGAACAAGCCTCGGGAAACGATCAACTGTGTTCCTGTTTATGGCCCGATCCTCCAGTCCGGTCGCGCTCTTGATCGCATGTCGATAAACTCCGGTCGCAATACGGCATTCGAATCCCGCTATGGAAAAAATCGTCAGGCGACCAATGCGCCATTACTGGCAGCCAAGATTCTGGCCCACCTGGCTGGGAATCGGCCTGCTTCGGCTGACCTGCTTGCTTCCGTATCGCTGGCACCTCGCACTTGGCAAGGCGCTTGGCCGGTTAGCTCACCGGCTTGCGGCCGAGCGACGGGCGATTGCGCGGCGCAATATCGAACTCTGCTTTCCGGAACTGTCAGGAAGCGAGCGGGACAAGCTCGCGCTCGAGCATTTCGAAGCGCTCGGTGCGTCATTAATGGAACTTGCACTTTCGCGCTGGGCATCCGACGCGAAGCTGGACTCCCTCATCAGGATCGTCGGCGCCGAGAATATGCAAAAAGAGATTGACGAAGGGTATGGCATAATTTTGCTCAGCGCGCATTTCACGGCGCTGGAGATAACGGGTCGGCCGTTCAGGAAGCACAGTCCACCGTTCGATGTTGTTTATCGTCGGTTTCGCAATCCGCTGATCACTGAACTGGTGGCAGACACGCGCGAAAAATCCGCTCGAAAAGCGATTGAGAAGAACGACATAAAGAGCATGGTACGCAGCTTGCGCGATGGCGTGGCGGTCTGGTACGCGCCCGACCAGGCCTATCAGAAGAAGCAATCCGCACTGTTACCGTTCTTTGGCGTGCCTGCGATGACCAATACAGCAACCGGCACACTCGCCAAATTAGGGCGAGCAAAATTGATTCCCTATTTTCCCCGGAGACTGCCGGAGGGCGGCTACCAGGTCGATGTCTTGCCGGCGCTGCCGGGTGTTGCCGGTGAGGACCTGGTTGAAGATACGCGACAATACATAGCAGTACTGGAGCAACAAATCAGGCGCTGTCCCGAGCAGTATTATTGGGTACACAGAAAATTCAAAAACCGCCCCGAGCCGCTACCCGATGCCTACGGAGACCTCGACTCACTGAAATAGGCTTCCAGCATTTCATTCCAGTCAGCCCTCGAAAAATTCACGCGCCGATCAAGCTGCTTGATCTTCTTTAGGGAACGATGCAGACGGGCAATATTTTTCTGCCGCCATATACCTGGCTCGAGAAGCCTGCCACGATCAAAATCCAGCAGGTAAAGCCGGTCGCGCTCATCAACCTGTACGTTGTACGCATTCAGGTCCGCGTGATACACGCCAGCATTGTGAAATCGTCGCAAACCGGCTCCGATACTGTGCCAAAAATTGCGATCGCACGGTTGCGCGATAATCCGGTCCGCCAGCGAGCATATGCCCGGCACCCTGACCGTCAGCAAATCGGCGCTATAGAACAAGCCCCTGCGACAATACCTCGCCGCCGCCGGGCGCGGCACCGGCAAGCCGAGTTTCGTGAGCTTCGCCAACAGATACCACTCGGCGAAGGAGCGCGTCTGATGCTCGCCGGTCCAAAAGTAAGTATCGCGAATTATTTTTCCCGGCAGACCGCCGCGAACGTAGTGGCGAAGCACGAATTCCTGCTGACCATCGCTGACTAAAAGCGTATTTCCCCGACCGGCCGATCGCAATTCTCCGCCAATGCGAGTCACCATTTCCCAGCCCGCTTGCGTGAACGTGGTCGGTGATATCTGGTTGAGGATAGCCGTATCGTATACGATGGCTCCGTCATCGGTCTTCTCGACGGTGTCGCTCAATCTCGCTCGTCCCGTTCAGGCATTGTCAGGCGTTCCCAAAGATGTTCAAACAATCGCCGCCAGAAAGTATCTGCGTCGTCCGACTTTCGCATATCGGCGATACCTGCCATGCGCTGGCCGTTGTCCGCGCCATCCAGGACACCTGGCCCGAAACCCGGCTCACCTGGGTCATAGGCAAAACCGAAGCAGCCCTGATGGCAGACATTCCGGATATCAAGTTTATCATTTTCGATAAGCGCAAAGGACGTGCCGCATTAAAAGACACCCGGGCAAAACTGAGTGGAAAGAAATTTGACGTCGCACTGTGCATGCACGCATCGATGCGCGCCAACCGTATTTACCGACATATAGACACCCCGGTTAGGCTTGGCTTCGATTTTCATCGAGCCAGGGACTTTCAGTGGCTGTTTACCAACCAGCGAATTGAAGCCCGCGACCATGAACATGTTCTCGATGCCATGATGAGTTTTGCGCGGCATATCGGAGTGCCGAAGCGCGGTTTGCGCTGGGATATTCCGCTATCACCGGCACATCGTGAATTTGCACGCGACCTCACCACCGATGGCCGGCCGACGCTGGTCATCAGTCCTTGCAGTTCGCAGCGGGCGCGTAATTATCGAAACTGGAGTGCGGAGAATTACGCTGCTGCGGCCAATCACGCGCAAAAGAAATTTGGCTGCAAAATAATTATTACCGGCGGTCCGTCCGCCCTGGAAAAAGATTACGGCCGCAGGATTGCGGACCTGTGCGGACCGGACCTCAGCAATGTTGTCGGCAGAACCAGCCTGAAGGAACTGTTGGCGGTCATCGAAGCGGCAGACGTGCTCCTCTGCCCGGACTCAGGGCCCGCTCACATGGCAACCGCCACAGGCACACCCGTTATCGGTCTCTACGCCACCTCAAATCCCGACCGCACCGGACCGTATCTGAGCCGGAACCTCGTCGTAAATGCCTATCCCGACGCCGTCGGCCGCTTTATGGGTAAGAGCCCGGACAAGCTGCACTGGGGCCAGCGCGTAAGAGACCCGCGCGCCATGGACCTGATCAGACTCAAGGATGTAAATGCCAGGATTGATCAGGTTCTAGGGAAATAACTGCTTTTGTGCACAAAATAGCATCGTTTTAGCGAATTTCTTTACCAGACTCAATTTCAAAACCCTGCTCGGCAGCCCGTCGGGGGCGAAAAACGCAAAAACTGCATTCAGAGGCCCGCTTCGGGTATAGCGATTTTTTATTTTTTTGAATTTAGACGATTTTAGATAACAAAATGGTGATTTTTATAGATTTTTGTTGATTTTTTATTTTAAAAAATATTTCGAAAAATAAACGCCTGAAAAGACCAGGCAGCGCAATTTTTCGCGACTTTAACGATTTTCGACTCAGATAGGTGGCAATTAGGACCGTAAAGCACGCTGATCGCGAAACAAGGAGTTCGACCCTTTTCGTGACCCGTAGGCTCTACGAGGCGTCTAGTCCGACGAGTCCATCAGGAAATAGTCAGCGCCGCAGTATGGGCATTTCGCCTCGCCCGTGTCTTCGATGGGCAGAAAAACTTTCGGATGTGAGTTCCACAGGTACATACCCGGCATGGGGCAGGACAGCGGCAGGTCCCCGCGCCTCACTTCGTAGCGATGCTGTGCATTTGCCGGAATAAGGTCCTGCTCAACGGTACCTGCTCTTTCTGCCAATTTGTCCACCTGGTAGTGCGGATGATCACGATCGGACCGCGATTATAACAACGCCTCCCGAGGTCGCGTCTATTTCATTTCACGCTGCCAGACTGACCGAACGAATGCTCTTTCGGCGCCGAATTCCGTGGCGGCAACCAACGGCGGCTCGTCGTCGAGGGTCAAGCGGTGCGCACAGTGCCGATATGTCTTGTAGGCATCCTGCAATTGAGCCACAGCATCGGCATCGAGGAGACCGGCGACCGCCAGCGCATCGAGTTGTCGAATATTGTCGGAGTAGACGAGCAGCGCTGGCTCACGGTCAGCGTATTTCAGGACCAGGTACTGCACGAGGAACTCAATATCGCCAATGCCGCCCTCGCCTTGCTTCAGGTCGAATTGTTCTGTCGTACTCTTGTCCAGTCGATCGCGCATCTTGCCGCGCATCGCGATGACTTCGGACAGCAGATCGTCGCGTCGAACCCGGTTCGTTAACGTGTCTTTCCGAATGCGCTCAAATTCACGAGCGACCTCGGTACTGCCTGCAACCGCCCTGCCGCGCAGCAACGCCTGGTGCTCCCAGGTCCAGGCGTTTTCTTCCTGGTACTTTGCAAAACTCTCTGTGCTGACAACAAGCAGGCCGGAATGGCCGCTCGGGCGAAGCCTGGTATCGATCTCATAGAGTGCGCCGGAACCGGTCTGTATGGTCAGACAATGAACCAGGCGCCTGACGAGACGACTGAAAAACATGCTGTTCTCGAGGGGGCTGGCGCCATCTGTCATCTGCCCGGAGCCACGTGAGTTGTGCAGGAACACGAGATCCAGATCTGATCCATAGGACAGTTCGATGCCGCCGAGCTTGCCGTACGCGATGACGCCAAGTCCCGCTTTCCTGACCCCCTGTTCCGCCGCGAAAACCGGCTCACCATGCTTGGCCACCAGGTCGGACCATGCGGTCTCCAATGCCACCTCCAGTACGATTTCAGCCAGCCCGGTCAGTGCGTCGCTTACCTTCATGATCGGCAGTTTGCCAACGACATCGGCCACCGCAATGCGGAACAATGTCGTGCGCTGAAACTGCGCCAGGACTTCGATTCTTGCTTCACTGTCCGCGTCATTTACCTGTTCAAGCCGGCCCTCAACGTCTGCCTGCATCTGTGCGGCGGAAATCTGCGCGGCGTACAGTCGCGGATCCAGCAGTTCGTCGAGGAGAATTGGATAACGCGCAATCTCTCCTGCCAGGTAGGCACTTTGACCGCAGAGATCCATCAGGCGCTCCAGCACCGGAGGATTCTCGTTCAGCATCGCCACATAGGCACTACGTCTGAGGATTTGAGAAATAACCGACAATACGCGCTCGCAAATAACGCCTGGCCGGTCGTAATTCCTTAGGGCGACTAATAGCGATGGAATGAAACGTGCGAGCCTTTTCTGCGCAGCAACATCTGTTTGTCGCTGCGCTGGTGAATTGGCGAAGGCTCCGATCGCCGCTCCGAGCTGCGTCGCATCCTCGTAGCCGGCGCTCTGCAACGCGGCTTCCCATTCCTCACATGACGACATATTCGCCCAAAGGCCGGCGAACATCCTGAGGGTGTCGTTACCGCCTTTCTGGTCGTCGCCGCGAAATGCGACCGCGGCAAACTGTTTGCTGACAGCCGCACGATGTTGCTCAATTTCGGACAACACAGCATTCCAGTCCCTGGCGCCAACGACCAGAGCAATACGCGCCTGATCAATGCTGTCGGCGGGAAGGTCATGTGTCTGCTGATCCCGAATGGCCTGAATGGCATTTTCAACGCGGCGGAGAAATTCGTACGCTGGCATGAGAACCGCAACGGATTCCTCACCCAGGCAACGGGCATGCGTAAGGTGTGTCATTGCTCGCCTGAGCTCGCGACAACGAAGTGCCCGGTCAGCGCCTCCGCGAACCAGTTGCAGCGACTGCGCAATGAATTCAATCTCACGAATACCGCCCGGACCGAGCTTTATGTTGTTCGCCAACTCGCGCTTTTTGACTTCAACTTCAATAAGCGCCTTCATTTCGCGGAGCGATTCAAACACTCCGTAGTCGAGGTAGCGGCGATACACAAAAGGATCGATAACATGACTGTGCAGATCACGAATGTTTTCTTCGGTTGCCGACGGACTTATCACCCGGGCCTTGATGTAGGCATATCTTTCCCAGCCGCGGCCGTGCTGCAACAGGTAGTTCTCGAGAGCAGCAAAGCTGACAACCGGGGGGCCACTATCGCCAAACGGTCTGAGCCTGGTATCGACGCGGTATACGAAGCCATCCTGGGTTACCTCATCCAGCAGCGCGACCACCAGTTGCGAGTAGCGGGTAAAGTATTCGCGTGCTGACAGGCTTCGTGGCCCATCCGTCTCTCCTTCGCCCGAGTAAAGAAAAATCAGGTCGATATCCGACGAAAAGTTGAGCTCCCGCCCACCCAGTTTACCCATTGCCAGTACAATGCCCGCCACCGACTCGCCATTCGGGTTGAGCGGTTGCCCGAACCGCCCCGAAAGATGTCGATCTGCATGCCGCATACTGGCCTCGATCAGTGAGTCGGCAAGATCGGATAAGCTGCGCAGGGTAGCCCACACATCGTCCTGGCCCGAGGTGACACGCCACAGGATGTGGAGAAGGCATCGATTCCTAAGCCGGCGAAGCCGTGATTTGAGCGCCGCGGCATCGGTCTCGCTATCAGCCATATCTCTGGCCAGCTTTTTCAATCCAGGTGTATCGAGCGGACGGTCAAACGCATGCGTGGTTTCGGGCGTCACGAACCAGTCCCACTCCCGGACCAGTGCACGGGCAGCAAATTCACTGCTGGCAACCAGGCGCACGAGGTTTTCCCGCGCTGGCGGCGACGCGTCCGTCCACCCGGACGCGACTGCCCCTGATTCCTCGAGACTCTCCAGCCAGAGTCGCACCGGAGCTCGTAACAAATCAGGCAGAGCGTCAATCTCTGCCTGCATGTTTTGCTTCATCGTATCGATCATCGATACAAGTCTACTGAATTAATTTTCTGATGTACCGACTAAACGGAGAGGGCTTTGCCCGGGGGCCGCGTTCACGCTAGCGACGACTTTTCCTGGCCGGTCAGCGCGTCGAGGACATCGTCCAGCGGTATTGGCTTTCCGACCGCATGGCCTTGCGCAAAATCGACGCCAAGTTTGGCAATAAGCTCCTTGGTGCCTGTGCTTTCGACATACTCGGCAACCGTCTCCAGCTCCATGACCCTGGCAACCTGCGTGATGGCCGCGACCATTGATTCGGAGATCCGATTGTCGATGATATCGCGTATGAAGCTACCGTCGATCTTTAATACGTCGACATTAAAATTCTTGAGGTAGGCAAACGAACTCAATCCGGCACCAAAATCATCGAGCGAAAATTTGCAGCCACGCTTCCGCAGCGCATCGATAAACGTCTGCGCCTTGTGACGACTGGAAACGGCGGCAGATTCAGTTACCTCGAAGCACAGGGAATCCGACGGGACACCGCTTCGGTCAATCTCGTCTTCAACAAAGTTCAAGATTACGTCGTCACCAAGAGACTGCCCGGAAAGGTTAATTGCAAAGCTGGTACCGCTTGCTTTTAGAAAATCTACATGCTGGGCAAGCCGCGCAAGCGTGGTTGAAACGACCCACCTATCTATCTGCGGCATCAGCTGATAACGTTCTGCTGCGGAGAAAAAGGCACTCGACGAAACCCGGTTACCCTGTTTGTCTTTCATCCGAAGCAGAATCTCGAAACGACTTTTCGTGTCGTTCTGTTTCAGCGAAACAATGGGCTGCGCCATCAGGGTAAAGGCATCGTTGTCAAGTGCCTTCTGTATTTCCGACACAAGGTACATATCGTCATAGCGCCGAATGATGCTTTGATCATCCTGGTCATGCACCTCGATCCGGTCCCGACCATGATCTTTTGCGGAATCGCAAGCGATTCTTGCCGCCGTCAGGGCGTCACCTTCCGGGATTTTGCGGTTCAGCTCCGTTATGCCCGCGCTGACCGTAACCTGCAGCGAATTATCACCTTTCAAATATCGCAGTACATAGTTGTTCTTGCGAATTTTCTCGGCCAGCTCCGTCGCCGCATCTATATTGCTATGAGTCAGCAAAATGACGAAGTCGTCGGCCATCAACCGCGTTGCTACTGCATTATTTGGCAAGTGCTCTTCAATCAATTGAGCGAATCGCACAATAATTTCGTCACCGGCATTGCGGCTGAATGTGTCATTCACCAATTGCAGATTGTCGAGGTCAAAGTAGATGAGCTGGTGCGCGTCCTTGTCATTTTCGAGGTTCTTCATCGACTCAATCAGTTGCGCTTCGAAACCGGTCCTGTTCATCAATCCGGTCATCGAATCGAATGATTGGTCAATGACGTATTCCACTTTGCGTACGATGTGCGACATGAAGCGCTTGTGAGTATCGTCGAAGGAACCGCCGTTTACCCTGCCAAGTTGAGCCAGAATTCCTTCGATATTGCCCGACTTGTCAAGCAACGGGCACAGCATTGCCTGATACCCCATTTCCGCAGGATTGTCTGATCCGGGCACCGCCGGAATCTCGAATATCGCCGGCGCCCGTGATCCCTCAAGTTTCTTGAACAGGGATTCCAGCAAGTATTTGTCAACGGCTTTTCGGTTTACGGATTTCCAATTCGAATGCGTCGCGCTTATGCGAATCCTCTTGGAAGGCAGGAGCAATACGCTGTAGGCGATGCCGAGGAATCGACCACTTTGACCAATCAGCTGAGCGAGGCCTGCATGACTTCGCGACGTACCATGAATTTTCTCGTCAACCTCATAGATCAGTTTCAGTTCTTTTTCCACGGTCTCGGCACGGGCACCCGCTTGCCTCAGGCAATCAGTCAGCTGCAGGGTTTCCCCAATAATGCTGACGGCCGGCTGCAAAATGCTTTTCAGGAGATTGGGATTGAACCAGGATGATTTTCCGGCATTTTTCGAAAACACCGAAAGGAGGATACCGAGACCTCTTTGACCATCCCCGTAAACGGGCAGCAAGAGCAACGTGCGCCCTGACGCAAGGGTACGGCGAAGCATGGTCAGCTCCGGGTCGGTACCGTCAATTACGTCGTCCGGAAGATCGGCTACAAAGTTATCAATTTCGTAGTCGTCGGCGCCGTCGCTGCTCCAGGTGCAGGCCCGGTCGCGATCATAGAAGCAAAAGCACTGCGCGCGTGGCACGAGCGATTGCAGCAATGCCTTGGCAGAGCCAATATTCTTCATTGTGCCCAGATTGTGAATTTCCGCTGCCATTGGCTTTTTCGACTCTGTTCAGCGACCACCAACCGTGGCTTTGCGCAGTGTCAACAGGTTGCCACGGTGCGATTACAGTCGCTGTGATAGAAGTCTCAACCAAATGGTAAATTTCCACGGTCCCGGGTGTGCCTTAGGACTTCGGAGGCAATTACGAGGTGCGCTTACCTGCTGCCATCTTCAGCGTGGCGAGCCTGCTCTTGCTCAGGCGTCCAGCGATGCCAGCCATTCGTCGTCTGAACCTTCCTCAACACCTTCGAACAACGGGGTACTCAAATATCTTTCGCCGGTGTCCGGCAGCATGGCCAGAATTACCGATCCCTTTTTGGCTTTCCTGGCGACTTCAAATGCAGCTGCCACGGTGGCGCCCGAGGAAATTCCGACGAATATGCCTTCTTTCGCCGACAGCAATCGCGCTACATCGATCGCAAGCTGGTCGGAAACCGGAATAAGTTCGTCATGAACCTCCTGATTGAGTACAGCCGGCATGAAATCCGGCGTCCAGCCCTGAATCTTGTGCGGATTCCAGTCGCCTCCTGCCAGCATGGCTGCGCCGGCAGGTTCGGTTGCCACGATGGTCACTTCCGGTCTCGCCGCCTTGATAATCTCGCCAGCCCCGGTGATCGTGCCACCGGTTCCGTATCCGGATACCCAGTAGTCAAGGCGACGTCCGGCGAAATCGCGAAGAATCTCGGGTCCGGTCGTGTTGCGGTGATACTCCGGATTGGCCGGATTTTCGAACTGGCGTGCGAGAACCCAGCCATGTTTGGCGGCAAGCTCTGCAGCCCTCCGAACCATACCGGTCGCCCTTTCCGCCGCCGGTGTGAGAATCACCTTGGCGCCCAGCGCCTTCATGATTTTCCGGCGTTCGACCGAGAATGATTCGGCCATTACGGCAACAAATCCGTAACCTCGGGCCGCACAAACCATCGCCAGTGCAATTCCGGTATTGCCTGATGTCGCTTCGATCACCGTCTGACCTGGTTTCAGCTGGCCCTTCTTTTCGGCGTCATTGACAATTGCCCAGGCCAGCCTGTCCTTGACGGACGCCAGCGGGTTGAATGATTCGACCTTGACGTAGATTTCTACGTTGTCGGGTGCGATATGGTTGAGACGCACCACCGGCGTATTGCCGATCGTCTCGATGATGCTGTTGTAGATCATTTGGCCCCCCGTTTCGTTGGTTTGATCCCCGCCAACCTCAAGATATACCGATTTATGATTTCAGCAACCATCTGTGCCGGAGATGCATCAAATAATTAGCGTGAGGCTATAAAGAACCGCGTGACTGGCACCTGCTGCATTCTATGCAAAGTGGTTTCGTTTGTTATTTCTAAACGTTATATGCGCAAGTAACAAAACTCAAGCGAAAGCGCTATAGCACAGACAGCGAGAGCCAAAAAAGTTTTGCATTTACTGAAACGATCACAGGGAATGGCGGTCTACGCATAAAGCCGGCTTTTCCTGACAGAACGGCGTGAATGAAACTACAACAACTAAAATACCTGCTGGCAATTGTCGATAATGGGCTGAATATTACGGCGGCCGCTGAACGGCTGTATACATCGCAGCCAGGTGTGAGCAAGCAACTCAAACTTCTCGAAGAAGAGCTGGGTCTGCAATTGTTTGCGCGAAAGGGCAAAAGTCTCGAACGAATTACGCGCGCGGGCGAACAGGCGGTAGCGCGTGCACGCAGAATCATGGAAGAAGTCGATCAGATCCGCTCCCTGGCGTCGGACTTTTATAACGAAGACGAAGGTACGCTGACGATTGCCGCGACCAATACGCAAGCACGCTACGTGTTGCCCGAAATTTTCCGCGAGCTGCGGCAGCAATATCCCAAGTTGCGTCTCAACCTGCACCAGGGAACTTCGGATCAGGTTGCAGACATGATGGATAGAAGCGATATCGATTTCGCCGTCGCGAGTGGCAATGAAGACCGTTTCCGTGATCTCCTGAAGGTACCGGGATATCACTGGGATCGGGTGCTTCTTGTACCGAACGGGCATGAGCTGGCTCAACTTGACCGCGAAGTCACTCTTAGCGATCTCGCCCGTTTTCCGTTGGTCAGCTACGTATTCAGTTTCGAAAACGATCAATCGCTGCGCAATATTTTTGCGGAGAACGGACTTGAGGCCAACGTTGTTTTCACGGCGCGAGATTCTGACGTAATAAAGACCTACGTGAAAATGGGCCTTGGCGTTGGCATTGTTGCAGCGATGGCTTATGAACCGGACGACAGACACAGTCTGACGGCGATTTCGGTCAATGATATTTTTCCGCGGAGTACTACCTGGATCGGCATTCGCAGAAATACATTACTGCGTTGCTACATGGCGGACTTTTTGCGGCTGCTCGCTACTCACCTTAGTGAAGACCAAATTGAGCGTGTGGCGAGAGCAAACTGCCAGCGGGAGGTCGATCACCTTACGGGCAATGCCGGACTAGCGATACGAAACGGCTACAACAGCAAGATGTACGCTGCCGCCTGACTCGGTCAGTAGATCCTGATGCCGCCATGGCGCTTGCGGCTGGCCCTGTCAACCCACCATAGCCCGGCTAGAAATCCTCCAAGCAAACAGACAAACATTGCGCCGCCGACCCAAGTTACCGGCATGCTGTATTTGAACTGATCCTGACGACCACGTAACTGATCAACCTGCGCAGTCAATTCCGCAACGTTCGCGGCAGCTGTTTTTTCCAATGCGCGGCTCTTGGCAAGCTCGCTGCGCAATGATTCTATCGTCGCCGCGGGTGCCGCGAAGGCGGCCTTATTGCTTTCGAGCTCCTGTTTCAGGGCTTCGTTAGCGGCTTGCACTTCTTCTACGATCAACTTTGCGGGCTTGTCAAACACGAGATAGGCCGCCTTTACGTAGCCGACGGTACCATCCGGCATTCGCACGTTGGCATAGTTCCGATCCCGCGAGATGATTTCCAGTTCCTGGCCGCTATCGAGCGTGCGAAACGCCCGGTCGCTGGTATCTTCGGCCTGGTGCAGGCCAAGCCTTAGATTGTCAGTGACGTAACCTGTTTCTGCCAATGCAGGCATCGGCAACAAGATCGCAATGATTACCGCTATTGGGAAAACCTTCTGCATGATCGCTCCTTCCGGGTAAACCGCTGCGACTCGAAGCGCGCCAACCCGGCGCCGCCAAGTTTACTACAGATATCAATAGATTAGACTGTGAATCCTGTCTCTCTTTGGCGACGGCGTGTAGCGCTATTGATCAAAAAGCCAGCGCAGGAGCATTTCCTGAACTTCTTCACCCGGCCCACGATGTATATCTGTGTAGTTCAGCAATACCACTACGATAAATCGCCGGCCGGAACGGGATTGGAAAAAGCCGGCCACAGCGCTGACATCATCCAGCGATCCAGTCTTCATATGCGCCTGACCGGTGAGCGCACTGTGCCTGAAACGTCGCGACAGGGTGCCGTCGAGTCCCGACAGCGACAGCGACGACAAATATTCGGGCATGAAGGGACTTTCATAGGCATATCTCAACATGTCGCCGAGATGCCGGGCAGTAACCCTCGACTCCCGCGACAAACCGGCACCGTTATCAATCTTCAGTTCCTCGAAGTCCATGCCGTGTTCTCCGAGCCACTCACGCACTACCTGCCGTCCTTTTACTTCCGTTCCGGCCGGTCCCAGTTTCTCGGCGGCAAGGGTATACAGAAGCTGTTTGGCCATGACGTTATTGCTGTACTTGTTGACCTTGGCAATCACTTCAGCAAGAGGTAATGAATCGAAAATAACAGCAGGTTCGGTATCGTCGCCGGCAATCACATTTTTCCATTCTCCGGAGAATTCCCCGCCGGACTCCTTCCACAATGCCTTGAACAGGCCGTACGTAAATTGGTTGTGGCTAAGCGCGGTCCGATCCATTGAATAGATATCACAGCCACTTGGAAATTGGCCGCTGAATGTGATGCGACTGAAGTCTTCGTTTGGCGTAATTGTTATGCCACGTTGATAGCCGCGGCACGCACCGCCTGCCACCCGCAGCTGATTCACGATGTCCAGATTCTCCAGGGCTGGTTCGAGCCTCACCTTTACGCTGGACGAATCCCTGGCCGGTTCGAAAAAATAACGGACGACCTTGAAATTCGTCAATAACGCATTCGGTGCGACGTTATATGCGCGCAGCGGTTCGCGATCGAAAGCCGCTGGATCGTACTCACCGACATCGAAGAAACTGTCGTCAATGAGAAGATTTCCTGTGACCTTGCTCACGCCGAGTTGCCGGACCTGCCGCAGGAGCTGCCAGAAGCGGTCCGTTACGAGATAGGGATCGCCATAGCCCTTGATAAGCAGGTCGCCGTTCAGAACACCGTCGTCGACATCGCCCAGCAAACTGACTTCGGTTTTCCAGCGGTAAGCCGGGCCCAGGGTATCAAGTGCGACAAGAGTCGTTACCAGCTTCTCCACGGACGCCGGATTGCGAGGGTCTCCTTCGTTCCAGGCAAGTATCACGTCGCCGGAACCGAGGTCCTCGACATACGCGCTTAGAGCGCTTGCCGGGACTTTCCTGTAGTCCAGAACATTTTGTACAGCCAGCGGCAAGCTGGTTTCGGCAAAAACTGCGGCCGGAAACATCGCAAATACAAATGAGAGCAGCGTTAGACGAGTTTCCGATCCTGGTGTCATATCAATTTATGGTCTCTGATGTCAGCTACGTGGTTTGCGAATGCCGAATGATTTTATCCGATCCGCCAGGGTTGTCGGTTTGATACCCAGAATAGTTGCCGCGCCTTCATCACCCGAGACACGCCAGTTCGCCTGTTTCAGCGCGGCGACAATATTTTGCTTCTGTAAATCACGCATCTGCTTCTCCGTCAACACGTTACCTTCCGCGGGTGCCAGCGTTTTCGTTCTGGCGGTAGCCTCGCTTTCCGGCAAAGACAGGTCGAGACGCAATGTACTGCCCTTTGAAAGAATAACGGCCCGTTCTATTACGTTTTTCAGTTCCCGCACGTTCCCCGGCCAATCATATGCCTGGATCTCGGCTGCCTGCCGCTGTGTCAACTTGAATGGCTGACGTCCGAGTTCTGCGCAGGATTGTTCCAGAAAATGTTGTGCCAGCTGAAGTACATCTTCCGGCCGGTTTCTGAGCGGCGGCACTTCAATTGGGAATACGCTGAGACGATAAAACAGATCCTCGCGGAAGTCCCCGTTTACGACGAGCCTTTCGAGATCGCGGTTTGTCGCTGCTATTACCCGGACATCAACGGACCGCGTAATATCATCGCCGACGCGCTCAAATTCACTTTCCTGCAAGACCCTTAATAATTTGCCCTGCAATTCGAGCGGAATCTCACCAACCTCATCGAGAAAAATCGTACCTCCGTCAGCCAGCTGAAACCGGCCAACCCGGTCACGGTGCGCGCCGGTAAACGCACCTTTAACGTGGCCAAAGAATTCGCTTTCGAAAAGCTCTTTCGGGATCGACGCGCAATTTACCTTGACGAGCGGCGCCTCCGACCGACCGCTCCGCGCATGTATCGCTCGCGCCACGAGTTCTTTGCCAACGCCGGACTCGCCCAGGATCAATACACTGACTGGAGTTTGCGCGACTGCATCAATCTGCGTCAGCATATTTTTCAGTGCCGGACTTCGACCGATGATGCGACCGAAATTCATCGCCACGTTGACTTCTTCGCGCAAATAATCGCGTTCTCGCTCAAGCTCCTCGCGAAGGTGTGCGTTTTCGGCCAGGGCCTTCCGCAACTCACGTTCGGCCCTGTTTCGCTCGGTAAGATCCTTGGAGGCGACCAGCATGCGATGGACTACACCCGACGCATCGCGTTCGGATGTCGCTGACATCAACAGATCGAGCACCTTGCCATCCTTGGTTACCATCTGCCGTGATTCGTTATTGAACTCACCGCCGCTGATTAACTCCCTGAGTAGCCCCGACTCCAGCCTCTTCTTATCCGCTTCACTGTAGAAGTCTGTAATAGAACGCCCGACTACTTCCGCTCGCGTATAGCCCATCTTTTGTAACCAATGGTCTGTAACGGCAATGATGCAGCCTTCCGCATTTACGGTGTGCAACATCGCCGGGGTCGAACGATAGAGTTGTCGATATTTCCAGTCAGTCCGCAATTGGTCAGCGACTTCCGTGTACATAGCCACGGTCCGGACGAAGTCTCCATCGGGGCTATGCTCAACCAGCGAGTTCGTCATGCAATCGACAACCTCACCGTCGCGAGTTACGAAGGCGACCGGCTTGTTTTCCAGCTTGCCGGTGCGCCGCAATGTGGGCAGCAATTCTTTTTCTATTCTCTCCGCCGTCTCCTCAGTGACAAATTCGGCGGGCCGGTGGCCAATCATCTCTTCACGTGAAAATCCCAGCCGCTCCAGCAGCGCATCGTTGACATCCAGGTAGCGCCCGTCATCACCGATGGACGTTGCCATCGTTGGGGCCCTGCGAAAAAGCCAGCGGTAGTCGTCCAGAGTGGTCATTTACGCATCTTATTACGAAATTTCGTAAATGTCCTTACGAAATTTCGTTTTTTACGGAAATTCGTAATTCACTGGATTCCCATAAGTTATTGTTTTTTATTATCTTTCAGAGTTGGCACGATGATTGCAGTTACTAGCTATATCGTAATTTGGATTGGTGGCGATACCCGCCGCCTGCAACGGATTTCTAAGGACGCAACAATGAACAGTATTTATTCCAGGGCGCTTATCCTGGCCCTCACCGGCCTGTTGGCCGTCAACACCGGGTTTGCAGACGAGGCGGCTGACAAAAAAGCGGCGCAGTCCGCGGCCGTGAACAGCGCTGAAACCCATCGCGAATTGGCCAGGGAAGCCAATAAAGCGGCGGCGGAACAAGCCGCCAACGCGCTTATCGAAGAGACCCGCCTGGATCTTGATATTCGCCTGATCGGTCCCACTTCAGTAAAGATTGCGGGCGACCTTTAGGAAGCCCAGAGGAAAAAGCAGTTTCCGTCGCAAATCGGACAAACTCTCCCCCGACTTGTCCGCTGGCGAAACCGCTAAAAATGGACCGGCAACGGTCCGGCAGCATACCCCCCTTTTAATGCTGCCAACTCCAGGAGGCCGGGGACCGATCCGTGTCGGATCGGCCCGCCAATCGAATTCCGAATTTGGTTTCCCCGGCCCCCTTCTTTTTTTCACTGGCGAAATGGCGTTATGCGGTCAAATTCCCGTGTGCCGCTGGCGGTGTTTTTCAGCACGCTCGCCGCGGTTTTTGGAGTTCGTCGCGCTGATCGTTTGTCGCATGCGTTTAAGCCATGATCTTGCCCAGGCAAACTCCAGGCCAAGAATCGCGAGGCCGACCGGAATAAATACAACGGCAGGACCCGGTGTAACGATCATGACGACACCGAGCAGAAGAACCGTGCCACCAACCACGGCTATCGCAAGCCTGCGGGCCAGTCGATACGTGATTCGAATCGGATTCATGAATGCCGCGCCGACCAAATCAAAACGTCAGAGCCCGACAAAGTCGCCGCTGCACTTTGAATTTTTGATTGCATACCGTAGCCTTGCGTGATGAACAGGTCCTCGCTCGCCATTCTTTGGCTAATACCGGTAAATTTCTCGCTATTCGTGGCGCCAGGCAAGGTCGCCGCAAACGACCTCGATCTGTCAGCGGACACACCGGACGTGATCGTTTCGACAAGTGCCGAAAGCAGAAGATCCATTCGTCTCCCGTCGCTGGAGTATACTTTTTCCGTATCGGCCGTATGCCGATCGGGTCTTTCGCCGGCAGTCTTCAGTTTAAGTATTGCCGATACGCGTATGACCATGACGGCGAGCGAAATACCGGCAAACCCGCGTTTCATTGTAGCCATCAAAGTGCCGGAAAAGCAGATGGCGCCCGTAACTGCCACGCAATTCTGCATTCCCGAGCGCGAGAACGCAGACGATGCCGTCAGCAAGCTTCTGGTTCCGGCGTTCCTGTCGGCACAGGCGTCATTGCTTTGCGCTGACGATACGACGAGTGAAATGACCTATGCATCGATGCCGCTGAATGTCACCATAAGTTGTGAAAAGACCGCGCCGGATTAGGCGCATGCGAATGCCGGAACCAGGTCAGTGACTAGCGATTGTTCCCTTTCAGGTGAGAATTCAGGAACTCCAGAACCCGTGACCAGGCCATTTCGGCAACTTGCGGATTGTAGTTAGGAGCGGCGGGATCGGCAAAAGCGTGTCCCGCACCAGGGTAAATCTCTATCTCGTACTCCTTCCCCAGCACCTCGAGCACTTGCTCAAATTCACGAACGGATTCCACCGAGACGCCTTTGTCGTTCTCCCCAAATAGCCCGAGGACAGGCACATTCATCGGGGCAAGCCGTTGTTCATTGTTAGTCACCTGTCCATAGTAGATGACTGCTGCACCCAGTTCGTTCGGGAAAAGCATGGCGGCGTTCAAAGCCCAGTTGCCACCGAAGCTCCAGCCTAGCGCACCAACGGTGGGCGCTTGCCCCGATTCGGCAAGGAACCGGTAGGCCTGACGAATATTTTCGTTGGCGCGTTCGGGGTTTTCGACAACTTGCACCATCAATTGCCGGGCAGCGTTTACATCGCTGACTGTTTTGCCGCCGAACAGGTCAACTGCCAGCACAACGTACCCCTGGCCCGCGAGTCTGTCGGCGAGCGCGCGAGTCCTGTCGTCGAGGCCCCAGCGCTCATGAATGACGATGATGCCGGGCAGTGAATCGATCATGTCCGCTGGAAATGCAAAGTAACCATGAACCAACTGGTCATCGACCTCTGCGTACGGCAATGTCTCGGCAACTACCGGTCGCTCCGCTGTCTTATCAGGCTCGTCAACCGTCGCAGGGGCGGCGTTGGCCGGAGGTCGGGCACCTGCGGGTTCCTGTTGCGGCGCGCCAGGCCCTGACGAGCCAGTGTCACAGGCCGACAAGACCGGAACGACCAGCGCCGCGAGGAGCGCCAAACGCCAGTTTCTCTGCTCGAACATCGTTGTGCCTCTTGGAATTTGCGAGATAGTTTAATGCAATTCCGCGAGAGGTGGCAGAAAGAGCGCCGAATTTGGCAACATTGCCCACGCGCCTGCCCTCTCACGCCACCGGACTCGCCATGAATTTGTTACAGGAAGCAGTTGTCTATCTACTTGCGGCGCTGGTCGCTGTACCTTTGAGCAAACGTTTTGGCTTTGGTTCGGTGCTCGGGTATCTGGCAGCGGGCATTGTCATTGGTCCCGCGACGCTAGGTCTCGTCAAG
>Ga0316195_10000003_pt1 | contig 70732 bp, 63 predicted proteins | sample Phised1_MG_FD_204937 | JGI IMG/M metagenome (GOLD analysis project Ga0316195, IMG submission 204937) | Coastal sediment microbial communities from Maine, United States - Phippsburg sediment 1 | ecosystem: Environmental > Aquatic > Marine > Coastal > Sediment | place: USA: Maine | collected...
CGACGATCTGAGCATTACGTTGCTTGATTCCGGGCAACGCCCGGTTTTCGATGTCGGCAACGAAACTTCCTTGAGAGTTTCTGCAATCGCCCCGGGCTCTGCAGAAATCCTTGCCGGCATTGGAGCTTGGCCCGCGATTATCGACGAGCGCGCGTGCCCCTATCGGGCGATGAAGGTCTGGGATGCGGGCGGCAGCGTTGAGGGACCGGAGGTACTGTCCTTTGATGCCGCGGAATTTGGCGTGGCGCAGCTGGGGTATATCGTTGAAAACCAATTGATTCGGCATGCGCTGCTGCAGGTGCTGGATCAAACGCACGTCAATGTTTGTTTTGACACGCCGATCAAGTCCATTGACAGGTCCGGACGACGCTTCGTCATTGAACTGGAATCAGCAGGCAGGCTTACCCCCGATTTGCTCGTAGGTGCTGATGGCGCGCGGTCAATGGTGCGCGGTTCTGCCGGTATCGCAATAACATCCTGGCCACATGCGCAGCAGGCGTTCGTCACCATGCTAGAGCCGGAATTCAGTCACAGGAGTACGGCATGGCAGCGATTTCTGAAGGACGGGCCGATCGGATTGTTACCGCTCTCGAATGGGCTGCTTTCAATTGTCTGGTCAACGACGCAGGAACAGGCCAATGCGGCACTCGGCATGTCCGATGATGAATTAGCCGCGGTCCTGACCCGGATCACGGGCGGCGTCCTCGGTGAACTTCGTCCGGCCGGTTCGCGCGGTGCATTCCCGCTGCGGTCGCAACTCGCGGCGAACTATGTGCAAGACGGCGTGGCACTGGTTGGCGACGCCGCGCACAGCATTCATCCATTGGCAGGACAGGGCGTAAACCTGGGATTTGCAGACGCACAGTCGCTGGCGAATGTTGTCACTGATGCATTGTCTGCCGGTGAGAATCCCGGCGACTTGCCGATACTTCGGAAATATGAGCGTGCGCGGAAAGGAATTAACGCGACCATGCTGCATTTTATGGACGGCATGAATCGGCTGTTTTCCAACGATTCTGAGCCGCTGGCGCGATTTCGTGGCGCCGGGATGGTCCTGTTCAACAAAAGTGGGCCGTTGCGGGCGCGAGTCGTTGAGACCGCGTTGGGAATTCGCTGACCGCTGGATTCGCAGCTGGCGGATTGTTGTCGTTACTGCCATCTGCAGTCACTCCGGGTTACGGATGTCTTGCCAGTAGAACTAATCAGCGGCAGATTTCGTCAGGCTTGCCCGCAGGATGAAATATCCAGCGGCGGCTGACAACAACGAGCCGATCAGCACTCCGAGTTTGTCGTAGACAAATGAATCGTCGCCGCCGTGCTCGAATGCCAGTCCGGAAATAAACAGGCTCATGGTAAAGCCGATGCCGCAGACGAACGCGACCCCAAGCAACTGTGCCCAGCTTACGCCAGGGGGTTTCTTAACAAGCTTCATCGCAACAGCAATGCCGACGAAGGCAACTATGCCCGCCGGCTTGCCGAGAACGAGACCACTGATGACGCCCAGCGTAACCGGGTGGGTCACGTCTGCGAGTGACATGCCGGCAAATGACAGACCGCTGTTGGCGAATGCGAAGAGCGGCAGAATCACAAACGCGACGGGGCCGTGCAAATCACTCTCCAGCTCCTTGAGGGGGGAGCGCATATTCTCATCGCGCATTGGCACAAAAAAGGCAATCAAGACGCCCGCCAGGGTTGCATGAACGCCGGACTTGAGCACAGCCAGCCAAAGCACGATACCGAGCAAAACGTAGGCGGAAACGCGGGTGACGCCCAGCCTGTTCATTGCTGTGGCAACAACGATTGTTGCCATGCCCACTGTCAACGCGAACAGCGACAGGTTGTCAGAGTAGAACACGGCGATAATTACGATCGCGGCAAGATCGTCGAAAATCGCCAACGTCAGCAGGAATACCTTGAGGCTGGTGGGCACACGCTTTCCAAAAACACCGATCAGAGCAAGCGCGAAGGCGATATCGGTTGCGACAGGAATAGCCCATCCATTCATCGCGTCGGGGCTGTCGTGATTGAAGCCGGTGTAGATCAGGGCCGGAACCACCATCCCGCCCACGGCACCAATGCCGGGCAGGACGACCTGGGAAAAAGAAGAAAGCTCGCCTTCCAGGAATTCGCGCTTGATTTCGAGGCCAATCAGAAAAAAGAATATCGCCATCAACCCATCGTTGATCCATAACAGCAGGGGCTTGTCGACCACAAGTTTGCCGATCTGTACGGCCACTGTTGTGTCCAGAAGGGCGTCATACAGAACCGCCAGCGGGGAGTTGGCAACTATTATGGCAATCGCGGCAGCGATCAATAACAGCATGCCGCCGGCAGATTCGAGCCGCATGAATTCGCGAACCGCTGTCAACACCTCTTTTTTGCCAGTCTCTTCGGAGTTACTCATATGAGATAATTTGGTCGTAGCTGCCTGTCGTTAACATCGCTTGACCGCCCGACGGCGGTTGCAATGGGACATCACGCAGATCATGGTCCACTGCCGCACGCGTTTGTGGCGGGATAGTTATCGTACATTTTGCCAACTTGGCAATTTAAGGCAATGGCCAGGTCGGGGTTCAGGTTTATGGCTGGGAACAGAATTCTCGTTCATTCTTTATTTTTGATCGCGCTGCCGGTGATTGTGGCGTACTACGGTTTGTCGACGCCGGGTGCTGCAGCGCTGGTAGTGCTTGCGCTGCTCTGGCGCCTTTCCATTACGCTCAGTGTCTTCCTTTTTCCTGCGAAGGTGCCCGAACTCGAGCTGGAGACGATTACCATCAGTCATTTCGCGGAGAAAGTTCGCTGGTGTATGGATCGGCTCGGAGTCGAGTATGTCGAGCGGCAAAAAGCGGCGATTTTCGGCGTCTTCTTTACCGGGCGAACGGTCCCCCAGCTCAAGGTTCATAGCGGACTGACGCGCTCAATGATTGGCAATTCGCCCGACATCCTGCGATTCCTCTACGGCCGCTATTGCGCCGAAGCTGAAGGCAAAGCGGAGTTCCTGGCCCCTGACGCCGGGCGCCTGGAACTGGAGAGGAGGATAGATCGCTACGGTGCGCACCTGCAGGTCTGGGTTTATTACCATATCTTGAACGATCGGGCTCTGGCGCTGCACGCATGGGGCCATGACCATTCGGCGGTACCTGCATGGCAACGCGCATTGCTGCCGATCATGTTTCCGCTCTTTCGCGGCTTTCTTCGCCGGGCGTTCCGCATAAACGACGTGAATTACGGGAAGGCACTGGGGCGCATCGAGCAATTGCTGGACGACGTAGAGGATATGCTGAGTGACGGGCGACGCTCGCTGCTTGGAGGGGATGTCAGCGACTACGTGGATATCAGCATGGCATCAATTTCTGCGCTCTGGCTGCAACCGGACGAGTTTGCGGCCGGTCGAGCGAAAGCCGTGCGCATCGCTCGCGCAGATTTTCCGATCAAGATGAGCGTCGACGTTGAGCGCTGGATCGAAAAGTATCCATTGACCAAAGCGTTCGTGGAGCGACTCTACCGAGAGGAAAGGATGCTATCCTGAATGCAGCTGGCGACGCGCCCTGCGCCGCAGTTGTTCGACAATTCTCGGGCCTTTGCCCGGTATGCTCCACGGACAGACGGCGATGCAAATTGCACAGCCGGCGTTTTCGTTAAAGAATGGAATGCATTTGTCGAAGTCGACGTACCACTTGAGATCGCCGCGAACCATTGTCTTGTCAGGTCGGATGGCTTCTGGCGGGCAGGCGTTGGCACAAACCTGGCAGCGGCTGCAAAAATCATCCACATCGTAGGACACTCGCGTGGTTGGCAGCAGCGGGATGTCTGTCAGCACGGATGCCAGCCGGAACGACGAGCCATAGTCCTTGTTGATAATTGAGCCGTGTTTTCCCAATTCGCCGAAGCCGCATTCTATTGCGGGCGGAATGAGCAGAAGGGGCCCGGCCATAGGGCCGCCATGCGGAATGGCGTCCCAGCCACGCTCTCGTATCCAGGTGGCAATTTCCTTTGCCGCTTTGGTGCCACGGCCGTATTGACGGACCACCTCGGCACCGGCTGACAATGCCGGCGCTGCGCTGATTTTTTCATAATCGTGGGCGATGCCGATCACGATGATCCACTTTTGGGGGATACTTTTGCCAGCGAAAGCCCACTCCGGTCGGAATGCGGTGACGCCGAGCAGATCCAGGTCAAGTGAACTGGAAAACGACTTCAGCTGTGCAGACCATTCTCCCGCCGATTGCTGCAGGGGCTTGCCGCTGACCGGGGGCACTTCAATAGCGAGAATTTCGGCGCGATCTTTGCGTGCTTTCGTAATGTGTTCGTCGTCTGCGTTCTGCGTGTAGAACCACTTTTGCAGCTCACCGTGTGCGAGCGTCTCCGGGTCATGCCAGTAGATCGGCGTCGCCTGCCGGCGCCCGGTTTCGCCGACGCCATTGAGGGTGTTGCCGGAGACGGTCGGCATTAGCGCCATTTGTTCGGCTTTCGGTACGAACGGTCGATGGGGAGACCTGGCCATGTCGTTCTCCGTGAGGTGCCACGACGTGAATGATGCCACGACTACAACCGAATTTTCGCCTGCCGGGCTGCCGCTTAGGCGCCTGGATGGCGTTGCCGCGGCGATTTCGAGCCTCGTCGCTGCGCAATTCCGCCGCTTTCCGGGCTGGCTGGGCGGATCGTACTTAATGAGGGTCTATTTCGGCAAACACGGATAGGCACAGGCGACGAATGCGGCAACTATGCGCGCTATGCGTGATATCGCCATCAATCGAATAATGACGACCGATCCAGTGACTGTCTCACCTGAGGACTCAGTCGCGGCGGCGAAACTGCTTTTTGAATCTCAGGCCATTCACCACCTGCCGGTGGTCGAGGAAGGCGTGCTCGTGGGCATCCTCTCGTCGGCCGATCTCTTCAAACTGCATACCCTGCGGGAACGTCCGGCGGCGCTCGAGGCGGTCAAGGTCCGGCAGATAATGGAGGCGGATCCGGTGACGCTGGATGTTTTTGCCGACCTGGTCGATGTCGCCAGAAAGCTGTCCGAGGGTGGTTTTCATGCGCTGCCCGTCGTGGAGGCGGACAATGTTCTGGTCGGAATCGTTACCTCCAGTGATTTGATCAATCATGTATTGATGCAGGTACCGCGCGGTGACGGCAGCCTGCGTGACAAGGCGCTACCCGAAGCTGGCAGCCGCGTTTCGGACGCCGAGATATCGTCGACGATGCATGCGGCCAAAGAAGCGGCAAAAGGCGATCGACAGGATCCGGCAAGCCGGGCGTTGCTGCATCTTGCAGAACAAAACCGGTTGCTGAAAGCGGTCAGTAAAGCGGCGGAGTTGTATATGCGCAGTGGGCATGGCGAGCATGAACATTCCGTGCTCGTCAAAACCCTCGCTGATTTACAGCGCTTTAGCAACGATTGAAAGTGGCTGCGTCGCCCTCCGGGGCGACTTTGGCTCGCCCGCACTCGACGTAGCGGGGAAAGTCAGGGCGTCAACCTTACGTTTGCAGCCGTGTTCGACTCCATTCGACGGCAACCGAGACGCGTAAATTGGCGCCGGGGCAACTTCAACACAGGTAGTACACGTAACGCGTTCAGCTGCGTCTCGCCGGCTTCTAATTGGTCACGCGCTTCAGTACAACCGGTGGTTCCCCTTCGGTTTCATGCAGGTGAAGTTCAGTCGCCAGCAACCCGCCCCACTGAACATCAAGGTACTCAAGCGTATCCTGCATGAAAAGGACGTACCTGCTTTCTGCAAAGAGTGGTGCCACTGAGAATTCGCCGACTTCCATGATCAGCTGGCCAGCTTCGATGCGAATTTCCACCGCTGGAAAATGTTCCGCCTGAAAACGCCCGGTTAGGCCGTTGAGGTCTGCTTCGCTGAGGTCCGTGGCTTTGCGCTCCGGGTATGGGTCACCGATGTACATCGCTGTGACAAGGCTGGCGACGGTTGTGGGACCAGGCCCTTCGGCGGCGCCATTGGTCAGTATGGCGATATATACGTCTTCATCCGGCAGCCACAGGGTGTAGCAGGCAAAACCGTGTATGCCGCCGCCATGGGCAATGGACCGATGACCCCGCAGAGTTCCCAAACTCAGTCCGTAACCGTAGGGATAACGTTGACCGTCATTCAATTCGGACGGCGAAGTCATCTTGATGTAGGAGCTATCATGGATAAACTCGCCGCCGGTCAGTGCATTGTGCCAGGCGAGAAGGTCGCCGGTCGTTGACAGCAGTGCGCCTGCGGCATGAGGTTGGGTCATGCTCAGGAAACCGGCATTTACGACATTGCCATCATCATCCAGTTCGTAACCCGACGCCCGATTTGGAACCAGCTTCGGACCGCCATAAACAGTGCTTGTGAGCCCGAGCGGACCGGCGATTTGTTCAGCGATAAAATCTTCGTAGCGGGTCCCGGAAACGACCTCGATGATGGCGCCAAGCAATACGTAACCGGAATTGTTGTAGTTCCACTGATCGCCCGGCGCGAACTCCATTGGCAGGTTATCGAATACGTCGATCAGTTCATCGGTGGTCAGGTCATCTCGAATGCCGGTATTCATGTAGTCAGGAATCCCGGTATAACTCTTGATTCCTGATGTATGTCTAAGCAAATGGTCAATCGTGATGTTGTGACCGTGGGTTGGATAATCGGGCAGGTATTTTTTGATCGGATCCGATGTTGACAGCTGCCCGCGCTGCTCCAGCAACATGATTCCCGTCGCCGTAAATTGCTTTGTCACCGAGCCAATTCGGAATACCGTTTCCTTTGTAATCGGCACGCCAAGTTCGACATTCGCAAGACCGTATCCGGCCTGGTGAACGATCTCGCCCCTTTCCATGATCAGCACTGACGCACCCGGGCGGTCCGCCGGGTAGGTCTCCGCAAGGAATGACGTGATGTCGTTCAAAACTTCTTCGGTCGCTGCGCCGGCTATCGAGTGAAAGCCAAGCAACAGGCAGGTGATCAGGACGGGTCGGCAACGTGCACTCATCAGGGCGCTCCAGGCCGCGATCGGCCGCTGAAATCAGGATTCAATGAAATCACAATCGAGGTTGTTCGTTCGCCTTGCAGGAAAATCACTATAATCAACACCGCAGCACCAAAACAATGATAAGGGGGTACGATGACTCGCCATTTTCTGTTCGGGCGCCTGATCCAGTTATTTTCTCTTCTGATCGGCTTCGCTGTCGTTGCGCCCGCTTTTGCGCAGGAATACGACGTCGTCATTGCCAACGGCCGCGTCATGGATCCGGAGACGGGCCTGGATTCCGTTAGAAACGTCGCTATCCGCGGGCAATCCGTGGTCGCAATTTCCAAAAGTCCGTTGCAGGGCAAAACCGAAATCAATGCGCGTGGGCTGGTCGTTGCACCGGGCTTTATCGACCTGCATGCGCACGGGCAAAGCGCGCGCGCCAACGAATTCCAGGCGATGGATGGCGTGACAACGGCGCTCGAACTTGAGTCCGGCGTGCCCGACGTGGCCATGTTTATGGCGATGCGGGCCGGCGATGCCGTTATAAATTATGGCGCAAGCATTTCTCATGGCGCGTTGCGTACCTGGTCGATGCCGGAACACGAGAAGGATCTCGACAGGCTTGTGACCCGCATCCAGGAAGAAGGCGAAATCAGCGCTGCTACCGTGGACGCCTTTTTCGAATCGATTTCAGCCGGCCAGTACAAGGCGCTGGATCCGCGCTATTACCCCGTGCTCTGGGAGCGCCTCGAGAAAGGGCTGAATGATGGTGCGCTTGGTATCGGCATGCCACATGCCTACTATCCGGGAGTTTCGGCGGATGAGACTCTGCGCCTTTTCCAGTTTGCGGCGGAACACCAGGCACCGATTTACACCCACGTTAAGGGCATGGGTGTCAGCGGTGTCCAGGAAGTCATCTCCAACGCGGTAGCGACCGGGGCTTCGCTGCATATCGTGCATATCAACAGTTCGAGCCTTTCGCACTACCAGACAAACCTCGCTCTGATTCTTGGGGCCCAGGAACGCGGCGCGGACATCACCACCGAGGCATATCCTTATACGGCGGCATCGACAGGCATCGAGTCCGCGCTCTTCGACGAGGGTTGGCAGGAGGTCATGGGCATTTCCTATGGGGACATTCAATGGCAGGACACCGGTGAGCGCCTGACCGAAGAGACCTTCAACAAATACAGGGCCCAGGGCGGCATCGTCATTATCCACCTCATGCAACCCGACTGGATCAAGGTCATATTGTCCGACTCGCGCGTTATGGTCGCTTCGGACGGAATGCCTTATGCGCCTGGCGCTCATCCAAGAGGGGCCGGTACCTTTTCACGTTTTCTGGGTCGTTATGTGCGTGATCAGGAAATCATTTCGCTCATGGGCGGGCTCTCCAAGATGACCCTGATGCCGGCCATGAGACTCGAGGCCATCGCGCCACAGATGAAACGCAAAGGCCGAATCCAGCTTGGCAGTGACGCCGATATCACGATCTTTGATGCGGATTTGATTATTGATACAGCCGACTTCGAAGGCGGTCTCAAATATTCAAAGGGCGTGCAATACGTGCTCGTGAACGGTGAGTTTGTCGTATGGGATGGCGAACTCGTTGAGGGCGCGCGTCCCGGGCAGGCAATTCTCGGGCGAAATGCGGTTTATTGAGGTCAGGCGGTCATTGATCGTGTCAACGCCCGACTGAAGATTGCAGGCACGATAGCAGGTCGACGATAAGGATAGGTTCATGAAAGGCATTCGCTGGATCGTGCTCGCGGTAATCATATTTGCGAGTTTCGTCGCATACATTCTGCGCACCAACCTGTCCATCGTCAGCGAAACGATGATGCACGACCTTGGCATGAATGAATATCAGCTGGGTATGGTGTTTTCGGCGTTCGCCGCAGGTTACGCGCTGTTCCAGTTTCCCGGCGGCATCTTCGGCGACAAGCTCGGGCCCCGCCGCGCAATCACGATCATTGCCATCGCCTGGTCCCTGCTGACGGTCGTTACTGCCTTTATTCCCGGGACCGGTGTGTGGTCGGTCGGAACGATCGTCGCTGCCCTGGTTATTACGCGTTTCCTGGTTGGCGTATCGCATGCGCCATTCTTTCCGGTCACCATCGGCGGCACTATCGAGCGCTGGTTTCCGGTCAAGCAGTGGGGGCTGCCGAATGGCTTGTCCAGCACCGGGCTGACACTTGGTGCGGCCATGACCGCGCCGCTGATCGTCTGGCTGATGGGCAGTTTCGGCTGGCGCGGCGCGCTGCTGATTACGGCGCCAACGGGGCTGCTGGTGGCGCTAACCTATTATTGGTTCGTGACCGACGAACCGGCCGCACACCCACGCATCACGCCCGAGGAACTCGACTTCATTCGTTCCGACAGGCCTCCCGCGGATGCCCCGCTGGAAAAGGGGAGCTGGAAGCTGGCGTTAAAAGACCGCAACGTTCTGTTGATTGCAGCCAGTTATTTTTGCATGAACTATGTTTTTTACCTCTTCTTTAACTGGTTCTATTTTTACCTGGTGGACGTCAGGGGGTTTTCGCCGAGTGATGCAGGTCTTTTTTCCGCCGCTCAATGGATTCTCGGCGCGGTTGGTGCGACGGTCGGTGGTTTTGGTTGCGACGTGCTGGTACGCAGACTGGGGATCCGGCGCGGTACGCGCTACCAGGTGATGATCGCGTTGATACTGTCCGGCGTCTTCCTCTACGTTGGTGCCATGTCGGAAAGCGTGGTTGTCACCGTCGTTATGCTCTGTTGCAGCTTTGGCTTTACGCAGCTGACAGAGGCGCCAATGTGGGTGGGTACTATGGGCGTTGCCGGGCGTCATTCACAGGTTGCAACGGGCGTCCTGAACACCGGTGGCAATATACCGGGCGTTATCGGAGGAGTGATGGTGCCATTCATCGCAAACTGGCTGGGCTGGCCGGCGGCAATTGCCAGCGGTTCGATTTTCGCATTGATCGGCGCGTTACTCTGGCTGTTCATTCGCGCCGATGAGTCGATGGTTGATAGCGGGGCTTAGGCTTGCCACTGCGTCACCTTGCAGCGGGTATCCTGTCTGTGGTCGCCGGACCGGAAGGCGGGCGTACCAACAGGAACATCGTCGCACGGAAAGATGCGGCCGCTCACCCCATGGCGCTGGCACTGCTGTGCCTGGCTATCCCGGCGTTAGCTCAGTCTTCATTTGCCAGCGAAGCCCGCATCGAAGTGGCCAGTGACGGCTGGCGATTGATCGGTGATCTCAATCTTCCCGTTGCAGGCAATCCGTTGCCGGCTGTGCTGATGCTCAATCAGGCTGCGGGAAATCGTAATGCCTATGTCGAACTGGCCAGGTACCTTGCCGATCGGGGCATCGCGTCGCTGCGACTCGATCTTCCCGGTCATGGTCAAAGCACCAATCTGGGGCGGTTTGTGCCGGGTGAGCGGTCCCGGGATCCCATGATCTGGGAAGCCGAAGCGGGAGTGGTTGCCGCCCTGGAATTTCTGCAGACACAGCAAAAAATCGACCCGCGACGGATCGCGGTCGTCGGCGCCAGCTACGCTGGCGAAGAAGCGGCAGAAGCGGGCAGACTCAGCACCTATGCCAAAGCGTACGTATTGCTGTCACCCGGATCCTTGAGCGATGAGTCCATTGACCGTATTGACACCAGCGGTGCCCGGTGGCTGTTCGTCACCTCACGAGATGAGCCATTTCTGCAGGATATCCGGAACGCGGTAACGGCGCGCAGCGAGTCGGTAGAGCAGCTCATTGTGCCGGGGCGCGGTCACGCCAGTAACCTGCTTGCGGAACATCCGGGCCTGGCTGAACGGGTTGCGGTTTGGCTGGAAAGCAAATTGGCAGTCGGCGACTGATCCGGCAACGCCGCCTGCCAGGCGGTTGCCGCCTGAAATCGTGTCAATTTATGCCCGCGTAATGGCGGCCTTGCGGGCCGCTGTCGCATAACGACGCAGCGCAGCCCGTCGCTTACGGTGCATGGCCTGTCCCGATTCCGCGAAGTCCGGTAATTCAATGCGCAGGATTGAGTTCGGCACGCGGCGGGCGAAAAATTCGACATTCGGGGACGGTTGCCAATATTCTTGGGATTGGGAGCGGAGCAATCAATATGGACTGGACGTTTTACCTGGTGTCGCTTGGGATCTTGTTTGGCACGATCGCGGTGTTGCTGGCGGTGCGATTTTTTGTCAACAGGCGGCTGGATCGCCGGGAAGAAAAGTTGCGCATGGAGCGGGAAGCCCAGCAAACTGCGGAAACCAATTCCGGCCTCTAGCGTCCCAGCCGGCCGTTCGGGCAGTTCGCTTGGTCGTCGATGCGACCGGGGTGACGGTTGATCCGAGGCGATGACGATCGAGACCGATAATGCGCCGGGCTACCTCCGCCGCAACCGCGATTCGATCGGGACTCCGGGCAAACGCAGGCCGTCAAGGCTGGCCGGTTAGGTTTCGCGATCGCTTCTCATTGATGAGCAATAACAGGCCGGCAGCCGCCTCGGCATCGCACAGCGCGCGGTGATGCTGTTGCAGCGAAATATCATAGGCGCGACATAATTCCGCCAGGCTGTAGGACCGGTGCCCCGGGTAGAGTTTGCGCATTGACGCGCAGGTGCAAAGCTTCGGGTAGCGGAACGGCCGCCCGATTCGGGCGAATTCACTGGCGATAAAGCCATAGTCAAATTCGACGTTGTGGGCGACAAAAATTGCGCCCTGCATGAATGCCTCAAAATCGTCGACGATGTCCACGAAGTACGGCGCGTCCATAACCATCTCGGGGGAAATTCCCGTCAGCCGCGTTATGCCCGGCGGAATAGAGCGTTGCGGGTTTAGCAAGGTCTGGAACCTGGCGACGACTGCGCCATCCCGAACCTTGACGGCGCCGATTTCAGTAACGCGGTGATTGTTGCCACGACCACCGGTGGTTTCTACGTCCACGACCACATAGGTCTGGGAAGGATCGAGTACCCAGCGAACGCGTACAACATCGGCATGGAAACCGGCCTGCCGGAGCTGTTCAATTCGCAGCAGCTGGTTACGCCGCAACTGGTCGCCTTCCGCCTTGATCTCAATGAACCGCAGACCGGCTGCCTCAATTAACATCAAATCGGGATAGCCGTAGCGGGCATTCTTGTAGTCCTCGCAAAACCGCCTGAGCATGATCCTGGATGGCGCGCCGGCGGCATGATTCAAGAGCGCGAAGAGTGCGTCCAGTACGTTGCGACGCCAGCGAAACACGCCGTTTGGCGTGCCGTAATACCGTGTGCTTGTTTGCAGCAGCTGCTGTTTGATGGCCCGCGGACTGTCGAGCAGCGCAAGCTTGTCGTCGATTGATTGCTGGTTCCTGGCGTAGAACGAGCCGTCTGCCAGAGTCGCTGGCAAGAACTCGAATGGAGAGTGCAATGCGGCGCTTTCCGCAACGAATAATTCGTCCCAGAAAAGCAGGCCAAAAAACGTTCTCCACAGTGAGTTTTCAGTACGCCAGGCCTCGCTTCCCTGCGCTTTGTAGTATTCGACTGCGGCATTTTCTGCGGCGCCGATTTGTGATTCGTCAATGTCAATGCATGCGGACTCGCGCAGCAGGTCCGTCAATGCCGAAGTTCGTTTTTTGCGGAACTTCCGCTCATAGATATCTTTGGCAACCAGCCATTCTTCATCGCTGCGCGGCGCTGCGAGGCAGCGCTCCAGGAACGCTTCGGCTTCGTCCCTTCGGTCGCTGGACAACATCAGGCGGATTGCTCGCTCGCTGCATTGTGCGGATTCGCCTGTCTGGAGAACGTCGAGAGCACTTTCTGCGTCGCCAGTTTGCTCCAGCCGTCGCCCCAGCTGATAGGCAAGCTTGTCACGGATGGCCGCGCTTCCCGAAAAATTGGTTTCTGGCCATTGGCTCGTTTCAGCGCGCTGTTCCTGCAATTCGGTCGCGGATGCGGCCCTCACGGCGTGCAGCCTCCTGGCGAAGTAGAAGTGTTCGAGCGACTCGGTACGATCGCTGAACCGCGGTTCGTAGGTCTCCCTGAAGTTCTGCGTGCGGACGAGGCCCAGGTCGCGCATCGTAAACTGTGACAATCCGTCCTGAATTCGTCCGAAGTAGAGGTACAAAAGATATTGCACCTCGACGGCTCGGTGCTGAACCAGAATTCGATCGCTGTTAAGTTGGGCCAGGAAATCCGTTGGCACACAGTGTTCAGCCGCGAAGGAAATCAGCTCGGGTTTCTTCAGGGATCGACTCACGCCAGCGAACAAACTGAACAGGACGGCAGAGATCTCGTCGCGCGTCAGGAAACCCAGGACATCCTGAAAGTGAGACTCACGGGGACTGCTGACCCAGCCGTTGGCGCGAAGCGTTTCAACCAGTGGTTCGATCTCGCCGAGTTCCGGGTATTTCAGTTTGTTGCGGGCGAACACGCGTCCCTTGCGGTTGACGAGGCGCACGTAGAGACACTGTGCATGTTTTTCCAGCTGCCGAAATTCTTCGATGAACGTAACATGCTCTTCGAGCAGGACATGCGCGTAATGCGTAGCCACGAAGTCGAGCATTTCCATGAAGTGCTCGTGATAATAGAAAGTCGGCAACGGGCCGCGCCTTTGCGCCGGAGCCCAATTGGTTTGATCGAAGTCCACTGAAGCCGCCCGAGCCGGTGGTTATGGTCGTTTTCGAACAATGTAGCAGAGCGACTAGTGTTCGCAAAGGGCGGTTGCAGGTCGCCCGGTTGAGGTCTACATTGTTGGAAAATTCGGTCGAACGCATGCTGGTTCGTCCAGAAAAAAATAATGGGGGCGATATGAAAAAAACTCCACGATGCCATTCGATGGTGCTTGCGTGCGCTGTTTTGTTTTTGTCCGGGTGCCAGCGGGATGAACCGGCGGCAGACGGAAAACCGGCAGCAACATCTGCAAACCCCGTGGCATGGGTCAACGCTGCACGGCTCGCGAACGCGGATGCAGAGCCGCAAAACTGGCTCGCGCACGGTCGAACCTCTTCAGAACAGCGCTACAGTCCTCTCAATCAAATCAATGTTGCCAACGTTGGTGAGCTTGCGCTCGCCTGGTATGCCGACCTCGATACCAATCGCGGCCAGGAAGCGACGCCGATAATTGTGGATGGCGTCATGTATTCGACGAGTGCCTGGAGCAAAGTGCAGGCCGTTGACGCCAGGACCGGCAGACTCTTGTGGCAGTACGATCCTGAAGTACCCGGCATCTGGGACGTTCGCGCCTGTTGCGGCGTGCAAAATCGCGGCGCCGCCGTATGGAAGGGGAGAGTCTACGCAGGCACGCTTGATGGCCGGCTAATCGCGCTGCAGGCTGATACGGGTGAGTTGGTCTGGGAAGTCAATACGACTGACCAGGCGCAGAGTTACACCGTTACTGGCGCGCCGCGAATGGCTGGCGACCGGATCATCATTGGCAATGGCGGGGCCGAGTACGGTGTACGAGGTTACGTTTCCGCGTACGACCCTGAAACGGGCGACCTGCTGTGGCGTTTCTACACTGTGCCGGGAAATCCGGCGGATGGTTTCGAAGATGCCACCCAGGAGAGGGCCGCGAGTACCTGGACTGGTGAATGGTGGAAATACGGCGGTGGTGGAACTGCCTGGGATTCATTTGCCTACGATCCGGACCTGAATCTTGTTTATGTCGGCACAGGTAACGGGTCACCGTGGTCGCGTGCGATTCGCAGCCCGGGTGGCGGAGACAACCTGTTCCTCTCATCAATCGTGGCGTTGCACGCGGACACTGGAATTTATGCCTGGCACTACCAGACGACGCCTGGTGACACGTGGGACTACACCGCTGTGCAGCACATGGTGCTGGCCGAACTGGAAATTGACGGGGTCGCGCGCAACGTCATCATGCAGGCGCCAAAGAACGGCTTCTTTTATGTCCTTGATCGAAAGACCGGTGAACTGCTGTCTGCCGAGAAGATCATGCCCGTCAACTGGGCAACGCACGTAGACCTGACGACAGGGCGTCCTGTCGAAACGGCGGACGCCCGCTACGATGAAACGCTCGCGGCAAAAAAAATATCGCCGGGTCCGGCAGGCGCACACGGCTGGCATCCGATGTCCTTCAATCCCGACGCCGGCCTTGTTTACATTCCTGTCAGGCAGAGTCCATTCGCCTACAAGCTGGACGATCAATTCGAGCCGAAGCCGATCGGCACGAATCTCGGCATCAATTTCTGGGACCCGCCGGGGGAGGTTATCGACCTGGCGCCCGAATTCGGGCCCGAGTTCCAGGGTAGCCTGCTCGCCTGGAATCCTGTCTCGCAAGCAGCGGCATGGCGGGTGCCGCTGACATCGTTTGAAAACGGCGGCGTACTCTCGACGGCGGGCAACCTGGTGTTTCAGGGCAACGCGGACGGGGAGCTGGTTGCTTATAACGCCGAAACCGGCGAGCGACTTTGGTCTGCCGAAACACAAACAGGAATTTTGGCGCCACCGGTTACTTACTCCATCGACGGGGAACAGTACGTTGCGGTTGTCGCCGGGTGGGGGGCAATCTGGAGTAATTTTCTCGGCGCTGTGCTTAACCCGGACGGAACGAAGCGGAATATCAGCCGCATACTTGCATTCAAGATTGGTGGCGCTGCTGCGCTGCCGGCAATGCCTGAGCGGGTCGCTACCGCACCGGCAGCGGAAAATTTCGGCTCGGAGGCCCAGATTGCTGCAGGGGCCAGCCTCTACACGCGCTATTGCGCCGCATGCCACGGTGTTGGTGTGATATCCGGCGGCGTATTGCCCGACCTGCGTCATTCTGCGCTGGCTGCCAGTAGCGAAGCGTTCCAGGGCGTTGTGCTGGACGGCGCCATGCTGGAAAAGGGCATGGCGGGATTTGCACAGGTGCTGAGCGAGGAAGACGCCGAGGCTGTGCGCGCCTTTATTGTGTACCAGGCGAACCAGTAGCGCGAACCGGACGAACTGGTGTCGACAGGTGTCTCAGATCCTCGTGTTTGTGCCGCATGACAGCCCTTTCGGCTACGTTTGCGTGCGTTTTCCTGGTCACATTCCTGGCCGCGCCGACGATGGGCGCAGGGTGGTACTGGGATGCCGGAAACGCCCTCGGATTCGCCGCTTTCGCGGGCCTCATTTACCTGACTATCACCAGCAGCCGTCGCCTCGACGTTCGCGCGCACCAGGTGCTTGGTTACGGCGTGCTTCTTGTCGCTACGTCACATGCATTCTGGTTCATGCTGGGAGACGCGGCCGCCGTCGAATTTATGAAACTCGGCGCGCCGGACTACATGTGGCATGGCATTGTCAGCTTTCTGCTGCTGGGTTTCCTGATAACCGTGGCGCTGGTCCCCGATCGATTTCGTTTGCACCGCAACTATCCGTCGTTCAAGTACTGGCACCGATTGGTCGCTATCGTGACGATCGGCACGGCAACCTATCATATTGTCGTCAGTAATTTTTATCTCGGAGCGTGGTACCAGGCGCTATTGTTTTCGATGCTGGCGATCGCTACCTCATCTGGCGGGCGCTGGTGGGCCAGGTTCGGGCAGATGCCTCTGGCGAAAACCGGTGTCTACATCGCCTTCAGTTTGGCCGCCGCGATCGTTTTTGCGGCCATCAGGAACCTGCCGGCATGAAAGTGATCTTTATCGCGATTGTGTTACTCGGAGTCCTGATCGTGGCGTTCGGCTCGCCGCTTGCCGGCGAAAAGCCGGTACGGAAACACTACTACGAAGCGCCGGATGTGATTTTGCCGATGAGCTTCGCGCATATTGATCATGTGGCGGTGAATTGCGTCGATTGCCACCACAACTTTATCGACGATACGGGTGGCGGATTATGCATGACCTGCCACGTCACGAATCAGGACGTGTGGCCGCTGCTGGAAAATCAGTTTCACGATCTTTGCCGCGGCTGCCATGCCGAGAAAGCGGCCGAGGGAATCGCCGGCGGTCCGCCGCGGCAGTGCATGGCCTGTCACACGGGTGACGATTTGCCGTAGGCCGCTTGTGCTCCTGAGTTTCAGTCCAGGCGTTCTCCTTTTTCGCTCCTTTGGCTCAGCTGCTCGGCGAGCCAGCGGTTCATGCGCGTTTCCAGGATTTCCATAGGCAATGCGCCGCCGCCGAGCAATGCATCGTGAAATGCCCTGATGTCGAAGCGATCACCGAGTGCCTGCTCCGACTTGTGGCGTAGCTCGAGCATCTTCAGCTGCCCGATCTTGTAGGCAAGCGCCTGGCCGGGCCAGGAGATGTAGCGATCGATCTCATTGACGATGTCCTGCTCCGTCTTCGCCGCATTGGACTTGAAGAAGTCGATCGCCTGCTGCCGGGTCCAGCCCTTGTAGTGCATTCCGGTATCAACGACGAGGCGCACCGCGCGCCACATATCGTAGGTTAGCGCACCGAAACGTGAGTAAGGGTCTTTATAAAAACCCATCTCGTAGCCGAGGCTCTCGCTGTACAGTCCCCAGCCCTCGGTGAACGCGGTAAAGCCGGAGTACTTGCGAAAGTTGGGCATCGCTTCAAGTTCCATCTGTAAAGCGATCTGCAGATGGTGGCCTGGCACGGCCTCGTGAATCGTGAGCACTTCCATTTCGTATTTCGGTCGCACTTCGGGTCGGTAGAGATTTACGTAGTAATATCCCGGGCGGCTGCCGTCCGCGGCCGGCCGGTTGTAATACGCGGTGGTCGTGTCCGGTGCGATATTGTCCGGAATCGGGCGCAGCCCGTAAGGCATGCGCGGCAGCCGGCCAAATAGTTTTACAAGCTCTGGATCGATGCGTTTCGCGGTTGCGAGGTAGCCGTCGAACAGTTCTTCCGGCGTCGAGTAATAAAACTGCGGATCGGTTCTGAGGAAATCCAGAAAATCGTCGAAGCTGCCTTCGAATTCGAGCTCGTCGATGACGAGTTGCATCTCGTCACGTATACGCTTTACTTCGTTCAACCCAAGACGGTGGATCTCGTCCGGGGTCATTTGCGTGGTCGTGTAAAGCCTTACGCGGTGCTCGTAAAACGCATCGCCATTCGGCAGGGACGATGCACCGATCGTGTCGCGACTGGCCGGCAGGTATACAGCCTCGAAATAGCGGCTGAATTCACGGTAGGCGGGTACCACGGACTCGCTAATTATCTCCCTGGCCAGCTGCTGCAGGCGATCCCGATCGGCGTCTGCGATCGAGTCCGGCATCTCGTTAAACGCTTTGAAAAACGGGCTTTGCTCGGGGTCCTCGGCCAACTGTGAAGACAACTGATCGGGAATGCGTTCCATCAGGATCCTCGGGGGCATGTAGCCGCTTTTCCTGCCTTCTTCGAGCAACGTCCTTGTTTGTTCGACAACCGACTCGATCTTCGCCATGCGGGCCAGCCAGTCCTCGTAGTCCCCGACGTTGCCGAGGCGCAGGGCCTCTGCGGTCGACTCGAGCGACTGTATGCCACCACGCTGGCTCATGGGCATCAGGTAGCTTTTGAACTGCTGGCCATCAACGCTGTTCTCGAGTGAGCGGCGAAAAAGGTCGTAGTTGAGTTGATCCGCTGCCGATAGCCGGGAGGAATCGATGATGCGCAGGCGTCGCAGGAAGCCGCGCTCTTCATTCTGACGTCGTTCAATTGCGTCGACACTGATATCTGTCCAGCGATCGTTGTAGCGTCGATCCCCCAACCGTGAGGCGCGAACCGGATCTTCGCGCATCTGCCACTCCCAGTGCTCATCCAGCAACGCCTGGAAATCTTCTGCGGGCTGCGCTTGCACAGTCAAGCTACTGATAAAAAAAGAAAAAAAGATGAAGAAGATTTTTCGGCACATGATTTTGCTCCCGCCTTGTCACACGCATTGTTGCCAGATGCTTCGTTGCTGGCAACCATCAGGTGACTTGGCTATTATTGCGACCACTAATCAATAGCGTTGGCAGAAGAGACCTCTTGAAATAAGGGGCGCCGAAGGCGCAACACGCTCGGAAACGCTCAGGCACCCGGACTGTCTACGCTGATTAGCTCTGGAGAGCGGCCGCAAGGCCCACCGAAGGGGTATGCGGCTCAACGAGCCAGCGATCTTTCAGGTTTAAGGACAGAGGGGCGATCGGGTGAGCTTCCTATGAAGCTCACCCGATCGCTTTTTTTTTGCCGAAACCGAGTCTGATAAATGGGAAAGAAGACACCGCTGTACGATAGCCACGTGGCCGCAGGCGCCAGGATCGTTGACTTTGGTGGCTGGGACATGCCGTTGCACTATGGTTCCCAGCTTGACGAACATCACATTGTGCGCACCAGTGCCGGCGCTTTCGACGTGTCGCACATGACCGTTGTCGATGTGATCGGAGACGGCGCCCTCGATTTTCTTCGCCATTTGCTCGCCAACGATGTGGCGCGCCTGAAAGAGGCCGGAAAGGCGCTCTACAGCTGCATGCTGAATTCAGATGGCGGTGTCATCGATGACCTGATCACCTATTACCTGGCCCCTGGCCGGTATCGCATGGTTGTGAATGCCGCGACACGGGACAAGGATGTCGCCTGGATAAACGAGCGGGCGGCCGGCTTTAATGTCGGGATCAGCGAACGTCCGGAGCTTGCGATGATTGCGGTCCAGGGCCCCCGGGCGCGCGAACTCGCCGCAGCCGTCCTCGACAGCGAATGGCGGGAAAAGGCGTTGGCGCTCAAACCGTTTTTCGCACTCGAAGCCGACGAATTATTTATTGCGCGCACCGGTTATACCGGTGAAGACGGCTGGGAAATTGTAATGCCCGCGGAAAGGGCCGCCGATTTCTGGGCGAATTTTGTTGCGGCTGGCATCCGCCCGTGCGGACTTGGCGCGCGTGACACGTTGCGCCTCGAGGCAGGTATGAACCTCTATGGCTCCGATATGGACGAGACCATTTCGCCACTGGAAGCGGGACTCGGCTGGACTATTGCGTGGGAGCCCGAGGAGCGGAATTTTATCGGCAGAAAGCCGTTGACGGCGATGCGCGCCGACAAATCGCGGCGCCAATTTGCCGGATTGCTGCTCGAGGGAAAGGGGGTTCTTAGGGATCACATGCGTGTGATTGTGGACGGATTTGGCGAAGGCGAAATTACCAGCGGCGGATTTTCACCGACGTTGCAGCGTTCAATTGCGATGGCGCGGCTTCCCGCCGGTGACTACGATCACGCGCAGGTCGAAGTCAGGAACAAGTTGCTGGGCGTAAGGGTTGTCAAGTTGCCGTTCGTTCGCAACGGCAAGGCACATATCAAAATTTAGCAGGGGGAGATACCCGATGAGTGAGTTACCAGGCGATCTGAAATACACGAATGAACACGAGTGGCTGCGTCAGGAGGAAGACGGCACCGTTACTATCGGAATTACCGACCATGCACAAAGTGCACTTGGTGATCTTGTTTATGTCGAGCTGCCGGAGATTGGGCAGGAGGTCGAGAGTGGCGGAGAAATGGCGGTGGTTGAATCCGTCAAGGCAGCATCCGACGTTTACGCGCCGATATCCGGGGAGGTTGTAGAGGTCAACGAAGAGCTGTCTGATGATCCGGAAAAAATTAATGCGGACCCTTACGGCGACGGCTGGATCGTTCGCATGAGGCCTACGGGTGATGATGGTGACACCATGAGTCCGGACGAATACCAGGCTTTCCTCGATGAACTCGAAGACTAATCCATATCCGGGACACTACTAGCCATGCCATTTATCCCACACACGGAAGAAGACATCGAAGCCATGCTCGGCGAAATTGGAGTGGGCAGCATCGATGAGCTTTTCGACGAAATACCGCAGGCTCTCCGAATCGACGATCTGGACGGTGTGCCCATCGCGCTGAGTGAACAGCAGGTTTCACGTCTGATGCGAAGCCGCGCAGAGCAGGATCGCGGCGCATTGTGTTTCATCGGCGCCGGCGCTTATGAGCATCATGTTCCTTCCGTTGTCTGGGACATTACGACCCGCGGCGAGTTCTATAGCGCCTATACGCCATACCAGGCCGAAGCCAGCCAGGGGACTCTGCAGACCATCTATGAATACCAGACGATGATGACCAGTCTGACAGGGATGGATGTGAGTAACGCATCCTTGTATGACGGTGCGTCGTCACTCGCCGAGGCGGCGTTAATGTCGGTGCGGGCCAATCGCAAGTCGAAATCACGGCGCATCCTGCTTGCCGCTGGTGTCAATCATCTTTACGAAAAGGTGGCAACAGCGATTGCCGGCTCGCAAGGCCTCACGTTTGAGCGTCTGCCGCTGGATACGCGCACCGGTACGAGTGATTTGAATTCCCTCGAGGATGACGACGATGCGCCGGTGGCCGTTGTTGTTCAGATGCCGTCGTACCTCGGAACTTATGAAGAAGTCGACAAGCTGACCGACTGGGCCCACGAGAAGGGCGCGCTGGTCATCGCCATCGTTAACCCGACGGCGCTCGCTGTGCTCAAAGCGCCCGGCGACTGGGGCACAAGCGGCGCGGACATTGCCTGTGGCGAAGGTCAGCCGCTTGGTATTCCGTTGTCATCGGGCGGGCCGTTTTTCGGCATCATGGCCTGCAAGCAGGACATTGTTCGCCAAATGCCCGGTCGGATCGTGGGGCGAACGACCGACCTGGATGGCAATCCCGGCTTTACGCTTACGCTGCAGGCGCGGGAACAACACATCCGGCGCTCCAAGGCAACGTCAAATATATGCACAAATCAGGGGCTTATGGTGACCGCGGCGACCATCTACATGGCGCTCCTGGGTCCCGAAGGACTGCGGCGCGTTGCGCTCAGCTCGCAGCAGCAGACGGCAAAACTGGTCGCGCGACTGGCAACGATTGACGGCGTGGAGCCGGCTTTCCCGACGCCACATTTTCATGAAGCCGTCATCCGCCTCGATCGCCCGGTCCGGCCGGTGCTCGAAGCGCTTGCAAAGCGCGATGTGCTTGGCGGCTACGATCTGTCGCGGGATTTTCCGGAGTTGGGTGACACGCTCCTCGTCTGCGCGACCGAAACGAAGACCGACGAAGACCTGGAAGCGTACGCCAACGCGTTGCAAGCCGTGATGAGCGCGTAAGGGAACAGCAGGGAAGATGCACGAAATTATCTACGAAGGAACGCGTTACCGGACCTATGGCGAATTGCCGGCGATTGGCAGTCGGGCGCCCGATGTATCTCTGGTCAATACAAGACTCCAGGATGTATCACTGGCGAATTTCATGGGGATGCGCAAGGTGTTGAATATTTTCCCCAGCATTGACACCCCGGTGTGCGCGAAGTCGGTCATCGTTTTCAACAGTCTGGCAACGAAGTGCAGCGATGTTGCAATGCTGATGGTGTCTTACGATTTACCGTTTGCACATGCCCGTTTTCAGCGCGAGCATGATTTGCATAGCATCGTTGGTCTCTCGGCGATTCGCCATGCGGGGTTCGGCGAAAATTACGGTGTGCAAATTATTGAAGGTCCGCTGACAGGAATGTTTTCGCGCGCCGTTGTCGTTCTCGACGAAAACAACACCGTTGTTCATCGCGAGCAGATTGCCGATCTCGGCGACGAGCCAAATTATATCGATACCTTGAAGGCACTCGGCATCAAGATTGATGCGCTTGATCTGGATATCTGAAACAGGAACCCATGATGGACGAACAACTTATTTTTGAACGATCACGACCGGGAAGGCGCGCATTTGCACAGGCGCCGTTGGTTGAGGCGGACGGCGAAATTCCACAGGACCTTCGCCGTAAGGATGTGCCAATTCTGCCGGAAGTCTCCGAGTTGCAGGTGGTGCGACATTACACAAGACTGTCGCAGAAAAACTTTTCGATTGACACGCACTTTTATCCGCTCGGCTCGTGCACGATGAAATACAACCCGCGCGCTTGCAATACGCTTGCGCTCCTGCCGGGATTTGCGGGCCGTCATCCGTTGGGACCTGAATCACACGGCCAGGGTTTCATGTCATGTATGTATGAGCTGCAGGAAATGCTGATGTCGGTGACGGGCATGAAAGCAGTTTCCCTGACGCCCATGGCCGGCGCACAGGGAGAGCTCGCGGGGGTGGCGATGATTCGTGCTTATCATCTCGCGAATGGTCATCCGGAACGAGACGAAATTATCGTTCCGGACGCGGCCCATGGGACGAATCCGGCAACCGCCACGATGTGCGGCTGCAGAGTAAAGGAAATACCCACCGGTCCGGACGGCGACGTCGATATCGATGCGCTGAAGAATGCGGTAGGGCCGAATACAGCGGGAATCATGCTGACCAACCCGTCAACGCTTGGCGTCTTCGAGCGCAATATCCAGGAGATCGAGAAGATCGTTCATGAAGCCGGTGGTCTGCTCTACTATGACGGCGCGAACCTCAACGCGATTCTGGGCAAGGTTCGTCCCGGTGACATGGGTTTTGACGTTATTCACCTGAACCTTCACAAGACATTTTCCACACCGCACGGTGGTGGCGGCCCCGGTTCCGGCGCCGTCGGCGTCGGCGAGCGGCTCAAACCATTCCTGCCAATACCGGTTGTCGGCAAATCGGAGCAGGACGGCGCGGCGCATTTCCACTGGATGACGGAAGAGCACTTGCCGCAAAGCATCGGTCATTTGTCCGGCTTTATGGGTAATGCCGGGGTTCTCCTGCGCGCCTACGTGTACATGAGATTGGTGGGCAAGGACGGCATGAAACGCATCGGTGAATTCGCCACTCTTAACGCCAATTACCTCGAGAAGCGACTCAAGGACGCCGGGTTCGAACTCGCATTTCCGATGCGGCGCGCAAGTCACGAATTCATTATCACTATGAAAAATGAAGCGAAGAGCCTGAACGTTAATGCAATGGACTTTGCGAAAGCCTTGCTGGACAAGGGTTTTCACGCGCCAACAACCTATTTTCCGTTGCTGGTACCGGAATGTTTGCTGATTGAACCAACGGAATCCGAAACCCGTGAGACACTTGATCGTTTCGTCGAGGCGCTCATTGAAATCCGGGAAGAGGCGCGGACGGATGCAGACCATGTGAAGGGAGCCCCTTACACGACGCCGGTGCGCAGGCTCGATGACGTGAAAGCGGCAAGGCAGCTCGATCTGGCCTGGCGACGCGACTCCACAAGCGATTAAGGCGTTCGTTCGACGCCCGTATCGATCTGCCAGTCAATGTCGGGTTCGGCTGGCTGGGTCGAGGCCAGCTTCTGGCGTCAATATTTTGCGCGTTGGCGCAAGGTAATGTTCGGAGATTCCGGCATAATTCGCCGTTCTTCATGCCTGTGTCGCAGCGATGGAACCGCGGCGTTCCCTGGTAGTCGGAGTGTCCGAGACATCAATATTAGTCGGCTATGGAAAACGGAATTATCTATGTACTCAAAAATTCGCGTCATCGTGATCCTCGCATTTTGCGCTGCTTCTCAGGCGATGGCAGAGGAGCCGGCATGGGCCAGCACGCTCGAAAGAATCTCGACCGGCGTCGTCTCCATTCGAATTGACAGTACCCGCGCTTTTGACACTGAGTGGAACGCGTCGAGCCAGGCAACGGGTTTTGTGGTCGACGCGAAACGCGGAATAATCCTGACGAACCGCCATGTGGTAACACCTGGGCCGGTCGTGGCCGAAGCGATATTCCTGAACAATGAAGAAGTACGTTTGACGCCGATCTACCGGGATCCCGTTCACGACTTCGGTTTTTATCGTTACAACCCAAAAGATCTGGTTTACATGGAACCCGCCGAACTCCCGCTCGCGCCCGGCGGTGCCAGCATCGGCCTGGAAATCCGGGTTCTCGGCAACGATGCCGGTGAGCAGCTCTCAATCCTGGCCGGAACCATTGCGCGGCTCGACCGTCAGGCCCCGGACTATGGACGTGGTAAGTACAACGATTTTAATACCTTCTACTACCAGGCCGCCTCCGGTACGTCCGGCGGATCGTCCGGATCGCCCGTCATCAATATCGACGGTGAAGTCGTCGCATTGAATGCTGGCGGAGCCAACAGCGCAGCAAGCAGCTTCTTCCTGCCGCTCAATCGAATCGAACGTGCCCTTAAGCTGATTCAAAACGACGAGGCGGTGACGCGCGGTACGCTGCAGACAATTTTTGAGCGCAAAGCATACGACGAACTGCGCCGCCTGGGGTTGAAGCCCGACTCGGAACAGCTGGTGCGGTCCGCATTCCCCGATCAGACCGGGTTGCTGACCGTTTCCCAGGTCATTCCGGAGTCGCCAGCGGCCGGAAAGCTTGAGCCCGGCGATATCCTGATTCGTGTAAACGATGTCCTGATATCCGAATTCGTCCCGCTTGCCGCGGTACTGGACGCAAAGGTCGGCCAAACTGTGTCGGTTGAATTGGAGCGGGGGGGGGAATCGATCCACGTGGACATCCAGGTCTCGGACCTGCACAAGATTTCACCCGATGAATATCTCGAGTTCGGTGACGCCATCGTCAACAATCTTTCGTACCAGCAGGCGCGTCACTACAACCAGGCTATCAGGGGCGTCTATGTCGCCAACCCCGGCTACATGCTTTCCCGGGCAGCTATTCCGCGTGGCGCCGTTATCATGGAAGTGGCAGGCGAGCTGGTCGCTAACATTGAGGATCTGAAGCTGGAACTCGCTAAACTGGCTGACGGCGATCGGGCGACGTTTCGATTCACAACGATGGACGATCCGCGCAACAGCATCGTGCGGTCAGTCGAAATGGATCGCGTCTGGTTCCCTGCGCAACATTGCCGGCGCAATGACACAACCGGTGTCTGGCCATGTGAAGAGCTCGCGGCAGGTCCGAAACCATCGGCGCCGGAATCCGGAAGCACCCAGTTCACACGCAACGGCGATTCGCGAGTGAATGCCTTAACGCCATCGCTTGTGATGGTCACTTTTGATCTTCCGTACACGGTATCGGGCGTCGCCGAACGCCATTACTACGGTACCGGCCTGATCGTCGATACGGAACTCGGACTGGTTGTGGTCGACCGCAATACCGTGCCGATCGCTATGGGAGATGTGACCATTACGTTTGCCGGGTCGTTGCAGGTTCCCGGACACGTCGAATATATTCATCCTTTGCACAATCTTGCCGTCGTCGCCTATGACCCGACTTTGATTGGCAACACGCCGGTCAAGGCAGCCCGGTTTTCGAAAAGTGAACTCGAAGCCGGCGACGAAGTATGGGTCATCGGGCTAAAAGGCGATCATCAGATTGTTCACCAGCAGAGCACTGTTGCTTCCGTCGATCCAATGCTCTTGCCACTATCGCGAACCATGCGATTCAGGGACACCAACCTCGAAGCGGTTTCTCTTGTCAACGCGCCGGGTGACATTGACGGCGTGATCGTCAACAGGCGAGGCGAGGTAACGGCCAAGTGGGTCAGTTTCGATTACCAGGCGGGCGGTGAGTCCGGTCAAATCAATCGCGGTATTTCCGCGGAATTGGTAAACGAATTCGTCAATATTGTGCGTTCGCGCAAACCTGTCTATTCGCTGGAGGCGGAGCTTGGGTATACACCACTTTTTGCCGCGCGCAAGCTTGGACTCGATGAAGCGTGGCTGAGCAAGCTCGAAGCGCACAATCCGTCTGGCCGCAGGGCACTGTCGGTTGATCGCCTGGTAGCGGGATCACCGGCCGCGAAGTTGCTCAGGAACGGGGACATGATTCTCGCCGTCGACGGCAAACTGGTGACGACGTTTCGTGAACTCGAACGCGCCGTGCAGAAGCCGGATGTCGCCGTAACAATCTGGCGTGACGGCGAGGCGGTCCAGCTGGAAATCGACACCGTGGCACTCGACGGAGAGGACGTTCAGCGAGCCGTATCCTGGGCGGGGGCGCTGTTGCAGGATCCGCATCGCGCTTTGTCCGCGCAAAGAGGTATTGAACCGAACGGCGTTTACATCGCGTTTTTCAGCTATGGCTCGCCGGCGACTCGCTACGGACTGTGGGCCGGTCGCCGCATCGTCGCCGTCGATGATGTAGACACTCCGAACTTGCAGGCTTTCCTCGATGTCGTGCGCAACAAGGAAGATCGTGCGTCAGTGCGCGTCAAAACGGTTAGCTGGAATGGAGCTGTTCAGGTGATTACGTTGAAACTCGACAACCAGTACTGGCCAGCTTACGAAATCCGGCACACGCCCGACGGCTGGGTACGAGAAAGTATTGGCTAATCGCAATCGACTGCTCGTGGCCGCCGCACTGATGGTTATCAGTGGCAGTGCGCTTGCCCAGTCGATGTACAAGTACCAGGATGCGAGCGGCAACTGGGCCTTTTCAGACCGTCCGCCAGACGATCCGCGTGCCGTGGAAATTCTTGAGCTATCGACCGGACCGCGACCGCCAACCGTCAGCGTAACGACCAGCGTCGTCGCGCGCCGTGTCCGGTTCATCGCGAAAAACGACTTTCCGGTGCCGGTTGAGGTAGTACTGGGGCTGGACGCGCTGCACAATCTTGATTTTCCGGCACCCGAGCAGCCGATGCGCTGGATCGTCGACCCGAAAAGCAGGCAGGTCATGCTGGAGCTGGAGGCGCTCGAGGACAACCAGGTCCCGTCAGCCGATTACCGCTATCTCTGGATCCCCGGAGATCCCCGGGCAACGCACGAGCCGGACCGTCTGTACCGTGCACCATTCGCCGTCGCCACCAATTACAGGATCTCGCAAACTTTTCCAGTCGGCGTGACACACACAACGCCAGATAGCTATTACGCGATCGACATTGCCATGCCAATCGGTACGGACATTTATGCCGCACGTGGCGGGACAGTGTTTGAAGTCGCCAGTACGAACTTTCGCGGCGGTACCGATGCGGAGCAGGACCCGAGCGCGGCAAATATTGTGCGGATCATGCATGACGACGGATCGCACGCGCTGTACGCCCATCTCAACTGGAATTCGATCAGAGTTCGCCCAGGCGACCGCGTCGCGAGAGGTCAGTACATCGCGGATTCAGGCAACACCGGATTTTCAAGTGGCCCACATCTGCATTTCGCGGTTCTTTTGAATCGTGGTCTTCGACTGGAGTCTGTGCCGATTATGTTTGCAGGACCGAATTCTTCTGCAGTTGAGCCGTCCACCGGAAATATGCTGGTTGCCTACTAACCCGCACGGTTACTAAAGAAAAGCGGCGAAAGCTCCCGCCCGTATGCCGATACGCTGATTCCCCCCAAATTGGCGCCTGGCATTTCGATATAACCAAAAGTTTTGCCAATTCATTGCAACCATTTCGCGCCCATACGCATCTATATACCAAACTGGTTACGTTCAACGATCGAAAATGAACGGTTGAATCAGTAAAGCGCTGAATAAAAAATGCTACTACGTTGTAACCTTTTTTTACTTCGGCACTTATAAGCAACAAACGGAAATGCACTTCCGATCAGCTTGATAGTCATTTTCGGGTGGGAAGGTTGGCATCTCATCACTGCAGGAAAGTAACCACAACTGGTGTCTTAATCTTTGAGAGAGGAAATCATGAAAGAGTCGAAATTGGTAAAGAGTTTAATCGCTACTATTGCAGTAATTGCTTTCAGCGTGCCGGCCATCGCATCTGCGGATCAACTGCAGGGTCGTTCTGAAAAAGTGGCTTATTCGGATCTGAATGTCGAAAAAGAAGCTGGCGCACAGACGCTTTACAGGAGACTGCAGCTGGCGGCAAAGCGAGTCTGCGGCGTCGAATCCATAAAGAATGCCGGTGGCATTCGGGAAGTATCCCGCCAGCAACATTGCTTTAAGGATACGATGGACAAGGCAGTGGCAAAGATCGATAACGCCACGCTGACTGAAATCCACGAGGGATAGTCCGCAGAACCGGCCCACAATCCTGGGTAAAAGTCCCTGACAAACGGGCATCGTAAGGCGGGTGTTGTCGAGTCAAGAAATTCCGACTCGGCAGCACCCGCTTCCTTTAGGCGAACAGCCTCTTGTGAATCTGCACGTAATACTCCATTTCTTCAGGCATTGACATGCTGATTCTTGACCATGACGTGTGATACGGCGGGAAGTCGCGCCCGGTGAGAATACCGTATTCGCGCATGCGCTCCTGGTACGTGGCGTTCACCATGCCCGTCTGAATAAACGTGAAATTCGCATTCGACTTGACGTAGCGCAAACCGAGTTCTTCGCACATGTTCTCGACGATTGCACGCGATTCCTTATTCTTCCGAAGAACAAATTTCGGAAATTCGTCATCGAGATAACTTGCGTGTGCGGCCTCAATCGCGAGCACGTGGTTGTCGCCGGTTTTCAGGCCGTCCATTTTTTCCGCGAGATCGGGATGAGCAAATCCAAAACCGATTCTCATCCCCGCAAGCCCGTGAATCTTCGATGCGGTTCGCGCAACGATGATATTTTTGTGACCCGCAGCGATCAGTCCCATCATGGACTCATAGTCCGGGTTGTCGACGTATTCATGGTAGGCCTCATCAACAAAGACGAGTCGGTCCTTTGACATTTCGAGAACAAAGTTCCGCATCGCGGTTTTTTCGAGGACGGACGGTATGGGATTGTTCGGATTTACCAGGTAAATCATGTCGGTATCGTTGCGAACCGCGGCGCGCATTGCGTCGAGATCGGCATTGAGACTTTCGTTGACGGGTACCCGTATTATTTCCGCACCGGATCTTTCCGCATAGCGCAGCAAATCCTGGTACGTCGGGTCCGCGCATACTATCGATCCTTTGTTGCTGGCGGCCATCATGCCGGCGACACTCAGAATCTCACCGGAGCCGGTTCCAACCACGATGTTTTCGGGCGTGACGCCGTTGATGCCCGCTACCACCTTGACCAGTTCCCGGGTATCGCCACTGTAGCGGTTCAGCAGGTGCATGTTTGCCTGTATGGCTTTCAGCGCAACACGAGACGGTCCGTAAGGGTTCTCATTGGCACTCAGCCGGATCATGTAGTCGGGACGCGGAATGTCGGCGGCAAGCGCACTGCTCATCAGCTTCATGCGCGGCGTAAGGGGCGTTCTCGGGATAGCCGGAATCATCCCGGCCATTGCAAGTGCGCCACCGCCGAGCAATATCTGTCGCCTGCTTAAGTTGGTCATTTCTTCCCCCTCGTTTTTGATGTTTTCAGCCTGTGCCGGAATATTGGCACAGATACATTGCATTGTGCGGGCAAAAGTCCGGATCAGGTCCGGCCTGCCGCCAGTCGTGCCCGAACGCAAATGCCATATCGTCAGAACCGGGCACTCCCGACGCGAATCAGCAATGACCCAGTATACGGAACATCAGCAACCAAGGTCATATGACGTTGATCGCGCGTTCGTCAAAAACTCAAAATGACACCCGCGCTCAGCGTTCTTTCTGCACCGTAGATGCGTTCTCCGAGAGGGATGCCAGAGGCCATGGCGCGATTGATTCCGGCCAGGTGATCCTGGTATGCCTCATTCAGCAGATTGTCGACCCGAGCCTCGAAACGCAGTGACTCGGACGGGTTCCACGCCAATGCGACGTTCACGAGTTCGTATGCCGCGCTCGGCGACTCGTTGTTGTACGATGAAACATCGTCCTGAGCGGCATAAAAGACGACTTCGGGCTTCGCCGACCAGTTGTCAGAGACGTAGGTCAGTCCGATGCTGCCGTTAAGCGGCGCGAGCCGGTATAAATTGTCACTGCTATCTGTTCGTCGGCCGCGATTGTAGCTGGCGACACCATCGATAAACCAGCGCTCGTGAAGTTGTAGATTCCAGGCAATATCGGCGCCCCAGATTTCCGCATCAACATTCGAGAACTGCAGCGCCGGCATCCCGGACATCATCATGGATACTCCGTTGGCAACGTCATTGGTCGAGGGAATGCCCTGAATATAGTTGTCTACCTTACGCAAGAAAATCTGGGGAGACATGCTGAATCGACCCAGGTTGGTGGTGATGCCGACAACGATTTCGTTCGAACGCTCGTCGTCCAGAGCCAGATCACCGATATACGAGCGCCCATCGGCGAGGCCTCCGGTCGCCTGCAACGGCAACCAGAGATAGAGTTCCTGGTATGACGGCGCCCGCGTTTTCGAGCCAAGTTCGACCAGCCACTCGGTACTGTCCGAAACAACGTGACGATATTTGAAAACCGCATCAATCGAATTCCACTTTTGGTTACGATTCGAGGAATTGAATGCATCCGCAAGCATGTTGACGGCGGAGCCCATCGGATCGGGCAGGCCCATCGCGCCAACATTGCCGGCCGCTGTTTCGACCTGCTTGTAACGCAGACCGACTTTTATCGTCGAGCTTTCGAAATCCTGCTCCCACTCAGTGAACAGGCTGATCACGTCGCGGTCTACATCGACGAAGTTGTCGACCCGGAACATCGCCATGTTGGGATTCGTTATGACTGAATCATGACTCGCCATGATGCCGTCGATGCCAATTTGCAGCTCTGAACGGGCGAGGGCGATTTCCGCAGATAGCGCGAACCGGGATCCACTGCCGTCGGCAAGGTTCTGACGATAGCTCATTGGCGCCGGCGCCCCGCGCAGCGTGAAGTTATCCATCAGGTGCTCGACGTCGTTGTAGGCAAACCGACCCTGGATCGCTACGTTGTCCGTGATGTCCTTGCCAAATTGCAGGCCATAAATGTCGGTCCTGATGAAGCGGATGTCCATCGGTAATGCGGCGGTTCCTGAATCAGTCGTGTCCAGTTTTCCGGCGAATAACAGCAATCGTTTGTCCTGGTCGGCATAGGCATAACTAAGGTCGTATCTTTCACGGCGGAGTCCGGATGGCCTGATGTCACCAACCGGTGTCGCGATATCGTTCGCGAAGTCCTGTTCGGTTGCCACGGAAAACCGGTGCCTTGCGTTGGCAAGCGTAAGGCGCCCCGCCGAGGTGCTGACGTCACCATTGTCGGAATAACGGGTTCCCAGCGTTCCCGATGCCGCAAATGATTCGCCACCAAATTTTCCGCGCGCGAGTTTCGTGTTGATGTAGCCGCCGATGGATTCCGGGGCGGACGAGACATCCGCAATGCCCCTTGCAACGACCAGATCTTCCGTGATCATCGGTGACATATAGGACAAAGGCGCATCCATCGCATTGGGACCGCCGGAAATCATGCCCAACTGGTCGATGTCGACGGCCACGCGGTCACCATACATGCCGCGATACTGGGCAATGCCGGTGATCAGGCCATTCGAGTTGACATTGGCACCGGGAATATATTTCAGCGCTTTTGCCGTATCGACGAGCATTTCCCGGTCCACTTCAATGCGGGTGGACCTTGTCGTTACGAAGCGCCCAAGCACCACGATCTCGTCCGTGGCCTGTTCATGGTTTTCTGGTTTGTCCTGTCCCATCGTTATCAATGGAACGAACAGCAGGACGGCCGCTGCCGCCAACTGCAATCTATTCATGCTACTTACTCCTGAAAAGCAAGATCACCGCCATCGAAGAACCGGCGGGTCAAAAAAGTCGAATTGATCTGCTTCTCAGGCGGGAGGACCGCGGGACAGGTAGGGTGGACGAAATCTGGCTGCAAATTCGTAAATAGATCGGTCAATCGGTGCCGGCGGCGCTAGCAGAGCCTCTGCCTGCCAGTGGTCATCGAATGCCGCCGCTGAGGACAGCATATGACCGATCGGGCACTGGTGTGCGGCCTGGCCTGAATCCTCGTGGGCCCCGTGATTGTGGCTATGCCCGCTATCACCCGACAGCAGCTGCATAAACTCCATGGGAATACCGTCGGGGCAAAATTCGAAGAGCAGGCCGCCGCTACTGGAGGGCATGTAGCCGGCAGGAATGACCGCGCGCAGCAACAGCGCTACTGACAACAGCAGCGCTGGATTGAAGCGGTATCGTTTGAGCCCTATCATGATAGTCGCCAAGGATAGCAAAACACACCAGCCCAGGCATGGGTAGAATGGCTGATATATGACTGGCACAACACGGTAATCTCAGCGCCGTCGGACCCTTGGCGAACATGGTATCGTTGGCGACCGGCGCCAAAAAAATTAATCAGACAGGACTGTTTTTATGCGCAGATTGTTGTTGACGTTCCTCGTATGCTGCAGCACGGTCTTTGCCGCCGATGAGCCCGACAGGCACCGATTTCTGAATACGGACGTATTTGAGCTGGAGATAGCCGGCGATCCGCAGATATCGCCCGATGGATCACGCGTCGCCTACGTTCGCCAGTCGATGGACATCATGACCGACCAGGTAAGGTCGAATATCTGGATCGTGGATGCGCGAGGTGGGCAACATCGGCCGGTTGTGTCGGGAACGCATTCCTACACGAGTCCACGCTGGTCGCCGGATAGTACCCGGATTGCTTACGTTTCAAGCGCCGAGGGCCGCGGGCCCGAGTTATATGTGCGCTGGATGCAGTCGGGCGAGACCGCACTTCTGAGTAATCTGCCGACGTCACCGGGTTCGATTACCTGGTCGCCGGACGGCACGCAAATCGCGTTTTCAGCACTGGTGAAAGGCGTGGGCGCGACCCTGGCCAAGCCTCCGGAAAAGCCCGAAGGTGCAGAATGGGCGCCCCCCGTTGTTGTTATCGACAAGCTGTATTACCGGGCGGATGGGCGTGGCTATCTCGAGCCCGGCTATACGCACGTCTTTGTGATTCCTGCCGAGGGCGGCACGCCCCGTCAGATAACCTCCGGAGACTTCAATCACGGTGGCCAGCTGGCGTGGTCTCCGGATGGGCAGGACATCGTTTTGTCCGCAAATCGCAATGCGGATTGGGAATACAAACCGCTGAACACCGACCTTTGGTCGGTAAATGTCGCCAGCGGTGAAATGCAGCAGCTCACGGATCGCGACGGTCCGGATGGCTCGCCCAGCTTTGCGCCGGACGGATCGAAGATAGCGTACCTTGGATATGACGACCGGAAGATGGGCTATCACAACACCGGCGTCTATATCCTGAATATCGATGACGGGTCTGTCGATGAGCTAACCGCCAGTCTCGATCGTTCCGTTGAGGCCGTGCGTTGGGCAGGCGGCTCGAGTCGCCTCTATATTTCCTATGACGACTTTGGCAAGCGGCACATCGCGACGCTGTCGACGACCGGGCGGGTAGAGTCGATCGCCGAGGATGTCGGCAGCGCCGGCATCAGTCGCCCGTATACCAGCGGCAATTTCTCGGTTGCCGACAATGGCGCTTACGCATACTCGGCGGGTACGCCTTACCGGCCGGCTGATGTCGCTGCAGGTCGGCGCGGCGATTCCTCTATCAAACTGACGAATCTCAACGACGATCTGCTGGGGAACAAGACGCTGGGTAATGTCGAGGAAATCCGCTGGATGTCATCGGTCGGTGATCACGAGGTGCAGGGCTGGATCGTGACGCCGCCGGATTTTGCTCCGAACAACCGGTATCCGCTGATCCTCGAGATTCATGGTGGGCCGTTTACCGCCTACGGGCCGCACTTCAGTGTCGAAAACCAGCTGTACGCCGCAGCGGGCTATGTAGTGCTATACACCAACCCACGCGGCTCGACGAGCTATGGTTATGAATTTGCCAACGAGATTCATCACAACTACCCCGGCGAGGACTACGACGACCTGATGTCCGGCGTTGATGCCGTTGTCGCGCGTGGCTACGTGGACGAAGACCAGTTATTTGTCACCGGCGGTTCCGGCGGCGGCGTTCTTTCTGCATGGATAGTCGGCAACACCGACCGGTTTGCCGCCGCGGTCGTCGTCAAACCGGTGATCAACTGGATCAGCGAGTCGCTGTACAGCGATATTCACAGGTTGGTGCCGGGCTACTGGTTCGAAAAGTTTGCCTGGGAAGATCCCCAGGAATACTGGCGTCGGTCCCCGCTATCGCTGGTCGGCAACGTGTCGACTCCTACCATGTTGATGACCGGTGAAAGCGACCACCGGACCCCAATTCCGGAAGCCGAGCAGTACTACCAGGCGTTGCAGCTCAGGAAAATTGACACCGCGCTGGTTCGTATTCCCGAGTCGTCGCACGGGATCGCATCAAGGCCATCCAATCAGATCGCCAAGGTCGATAACATTCTGGCCTGGTTCGCAAAATACCGTAAGAAATAAGAACAGCAATATTCGGCCCGTCATCGGGTTCTAATTTCCCCAGGAGGAAAAAATGAAATCATTTGTTCAAATCGCCATTGCCGCGATTGTCATGCTTACCGCGCCGCTTGCCAATGCTGCCAGCATTGCGGATGCGATTGATAATTCCAATCGAGCCGAAGCCAACACCGAACGTGACGAAGCACGCAAGCCCGACCAGGTGCTTACGTTCATGTCGCTGGGTGCTGGCGATGTTGTACTCGACTTCGGGGCTGGCGGCGGCTACTGGACGGAGCTCTTCAGCTCAATTGTCGGCGACGACGGTAAAGTCTACGCACACCAGAACTCCGGCGAGCGATTCGATTCGAACAAGGAAGCGCTGACGGCTCAGTTTGCTCCGTTTGGAAATATCGAACTCCTGCCGCTGGCTCGCGGCTCGGCTTTGCCGTTGGCCGACAATTCGGTTGATTCGGTAATGCTCTCGTATCTCTATCATCACATGCATTATGTAGACGGCAGCGGTGAATCCTTCCCCGCTGGTTCTGCGGCGCTGATGGCTGAGTTCCTCCGCGTGCTGAAGCCCGGCGGCACATTGATCGTTATCGAGCACGTTGCGGCAGATGGTTCCAGTCGAACGGAAAGCGCCGGCTGGCATCGGACTCCGCCTGAAACCGCGAAGGCCGACATAACGGGCGCCGGGTTCGAATTCGCTGGTGAGGCACCGGAAATTTTTCACAATCCGGACGATAACCTGATGAATATCTGGTACGAAACAGGACTGTCAGGCAAAACGACAACGTTTGTGCACAAGTACCGCGCACCCGAGTAAGCATTTCCGACGTACCGCTAATCATCACCTTGCGGCGACCGCATTTGGCGGTCGCCGCAAGGGCGCCCCGCAGTCTTTCCTGGCTCACTAGCCCATAGCAGTGTTTCCAAACTATCCGGCGAACCGGGCGAACCTGCATGTTCCGGTTTTTCCGGCGGCACAACGATTGCGCCACCGGTCCCGCTCCGCGCGCTTCTATCGTCGCTGCCCGTCGTTGTGGCGATTGGCGAATTCGACATAATCCAGCAATTCAATCGTCCGCCAGTGGAACCGTCAGGCGGTCAGATTCGTGTTTTACAGCGAGGGAAGCAATAGGATTCAAGGAGGATTCGACGTGCGTCTGAAATCCAGCATAAAGAAAAACAACGAAACCTGTGGCGACGACAAATATTGTGTCCAGCTCTATTCGCGCTGCGCGTCGCTTATCAACGAATTCTGCCTGGACAAGCAGGAAAACAAGATCGAGGACATGGCCGGGGCAGAGGAGCTGTTGCGGCAAACCATGACGCCGTGCGATTTTGGCGCCACGACGGTTACGCTGATCAGCGGCGATGGAACGAAGGAAGAGACTATTCTGCAATTTGATCTGCATAAGTCCTGATGCGGCTCGACCCGCATTCGATACGACGCACCTGGTCGGGAACTTCTTGCCTGCCTCGGGCAGCGTCTTCCCGAAACCCCCGTTTCTCGAAATCGATCCCGGATGTTGCTCGATTCCTGGTGGGACAACCAGAAGGATCGCTCGGCGGAGCGATCCGCAATCAGGCGACTGCAGGTGGAGTTCATCGAGAACCGTCGCCGGCTGGTCGAAAACCGCGAGTCTCAGGAGGAATCGCTGGCCGCAATGCGCCAGCTTCTCAGCATGGCCGGACCGGACCGGGGATGCACGGTTGATATTTCCACTATCGCTCCGCTGCTGGTCAGCTGCCTGATAAATGCGACGTTTGATCCACGTCTCGGCACCCTCAATTCGCTGATCTCGTCCGGTGGACTGAATCTCGACGAGGACGAGCGGCATGCAAAGCATGCTGACAGAATGGCCGTCGGCTGCCCAGAACCTGGTCGAATGGCAGAGGATTGAACGCGAAAACACCGAGCAATTCCTGTTGCCCTGTACCTATGACTGCGTGGCGTATCCCGATGTCATGCTCGAATTAACTTCCTCGGATGTTGGCACTTCAGGATTTGCAAATGTCGTTAGCAAAACGAATGCCGGATATTCACCGGGTAAATTCGACAGCGATTTCGAGTGGCTTTTCGCATCGCTTCGTTTTGAAGGTATGCTGAACAACCGGCGCGTCAATCTTCAGGAGCTGATCGGGAAGGTCAGGGTCCTTGAAGGGAGCAACCGACGCAATAGTCGAGGAACTGGCTCACCACGACCAATAGGTGCCTTGCGGCAGTTGAGTCTGCTGCCATAGCAGGGATAATTTCGCTTAACCAGCTCGTGAGTGTCCGCATGCGCGCCTGTCGACAATCACTGGAATGCGTATTTGAAATACCTAACAAACAAATGTAAACGGCCGCAGCGCCTGGCTTGTCTCTGGCTGACATTTGGTTTCGTGCTGGTGTTTCCGGCCCATGCTACCTGGTCGATAGTTGCCGTCGACCCGGAGACTGGTGAAGCAGGCCTCGCAGCGGCTACTTGCGGGCTGGGTATCAGCTTCATCGCTGAAGCGGTACCTGGCGCAGGGGTTGTCGCTGCTCAGGCGTCGACCAGTTTCAAGGGGCGAGACCAGGCACGCGCGTGGCTGGCGGATGGTCTCGCCGCCAGCGAAATTCTTGCCAGGCTCAGTAACCCGGCATTTTACGATGGCTGGTTCGACCGGTCGTTTGCGGATCTTCAATACGGCGTTGCGGCGTTGTCCGGCATTCCCCGGGCGGGGTTTACGGGCGGCGACGACCTGGTTCCCTGGGCCGGTGGGACGAGTGGTACCAACTATTCTGTGCAGGGAAATACGCTGCGCGGTGAAACCGTAATCACGGCGGCCGCAAACGCCTTCGAAAGTTACGAACAAGACACGTGTCGACCGTCATTGGGGGTGCAGCTGTTGCGTGCATTGGAAGCGGGACGTGACGCCGGCGGCGACAGGCGATGCCCGGCAAACGCGCCGGCGCAGTCGGCCATTCTTTACATCGTCGGCACATCGGGTACCGGGAGGGACCAGGCGGCAACTACCCTGCGAATTGTCACGCCGATGGAGATTGGAATCGCCAGAGGCATCTATTACTCGATTTTTCCTTACGAGCCGGCCGAAAATTCCGTGGAGCCCGTGCAACAGTTGCGGGAAAAATACCTGGCCGCTGGCGGAAGAAATTGCCAAATCCAGGCCGACTGATACCGACCAGGGATGAGCCAATCATTTCTGTGCCGCTCGTTACGCACCTCTGGCGGCACATCGACCCGGCTGGTCCGCTGCAAATAGGCAGCGACAATCAACCACCGACAACGACAGCGAGCCATTGCGAGCGGAATAGTTCAGCTTGCTGCTCGTGGCCTTGCGCGGTTGCGAGCTACCCGCCCGCTTGCGCCTACTCGGCTTCGACCCAGTCGAGAAATTTCTCGAGCGCTTGCCGGTATACGTCGGGTTTTCGGCTAAGCGACGCATGCGCGCCGCCTTGGATGACGACCAATTGCGACCCCGGAATGAGGCGCTGGAATTGGGCGAGCCGTTCAGGTCGCGCCTCGTCAAACTCGCCTGCTATGAACAACACCGGTACATCAATTTCATGGAGCCTGTCGGTTACATCGAAGTCGACGAGATTGCCGGTTGCCCGGAATTCCGTAGGGCCCCACATGTAGTTATAGATAACCGGATTCCATCCAGCACCTTCGCAGCTGATCGATACTTCTACGGCGTCGCCGCCGCGTACGTGCCGATCATAAAACACGTCGGATGCCGCTTTGTACTCGGCCGAATCGATCGTGCCGGCTTTTTCATGCTTCGTGAGCGTTTCCTGCACATCGTCGGGCAGCTGATTGCGGAGATAGTTGGCGTCCTCGATCCATAACGGCGTGCTTAGCAGCGGGCTCGAAAGCGTAACGGATGCTATGCCCTCGGTGCCCTTCTCAATGACGTAGGCGGCAGCGAGGGCGCCGCCCCAGGAATGTCCAAGCAGATGAAATCTCTCCAGGCCCAGTTCCAGGCGAATCGTGTGCAGCGCCTCGACGAAGCGCTCGACCTGCCACAGGGACATATCATCCGGCCGTCCTGAGCGTCCGGTCCCCAGCTGGTCGTAACGAATAACCGGACGTTCGTCACCAAGTTTCTCCAGCAATTCCAGGCCGCACGAGGTTCCGCCAGGACCGCCGTGCAAAGCAAGCACCGGTAACCCGGGACCTGTGCCGCTGATCTTGTACCAGATCGGGCCGCCGGGGACATCGATAAATCCCTGGCCTGGTTGAAGTTTCTCGGCTGCAGAGAGGCCTGGCGAGGCGCTGATCAACAGGCAGGCGAGTGCGATCGTTAAGTGCTTTGACATTTCCTGGCGTGCTCTGGCGGGAAGCCAGCGTATGTTATAGCTGAAAACAGCTTATTGCGCAGCATTGGCCTGGCGCTGTCCGACTCGCTGGCACGCCTTGTGCTCCGGCGCCAGTTTTACTGGCGGCGTTTTGCCTGCAATATGACGTGCTGGCCAGTGCTGTTGTAAGGGTCACAACCGTTCCCGCTGTCGTCGGCAATCGTCAAGTTCGCGCTGTCCGCCAGCGCAGTACCAAGTACTTTGGCTTTTTCCCTGATCGACTCCGTCGCGAGCGGTGTTTTATGAAAAGAGCAAGCCGGTCTCGTATTTTGTGCATTCATGGTAGGGCTCTTCAATTTCACAAGTCCTGGTTTATTTTGAACCAGGCTGGCGAAAAAGATTCAGTCATTCGTCGGGCAATCAATACCGCTCGTCGGATCGCGACCATTGGTCTGCCGAATGGCGCCGCTCGTCGCCAACCGGGCTCGGACGACAACGGCCCAGCAGCAGCACATTCGCGATCCTGCGGCTCCCAATTCCAGTCATGCCGTCACGGGTGCAAGGCTCTTTTACGAACAGTCTGTGTCGGCGGATGGTCGGGGAAGACTGCCGAAACAATGGCGCAGCCTCCCCATCCAGCAGGGTTCGTCCGACCTTTCACTGACCTGTGAAATCGTGAAACACGCACTTCTGAGCAGGCGACGTCCGGTTATTCTGGGAGGATGGCAAGATCCGAGACAATCAGTGCGCTAAGCGAGGCGCAGGGCGCTTTTATCGGCCGGCTGAGTGTCGGTGCGCTGAGCGTGCTGGGCGCCAACGCCACTTTCCTGTTCCTGTATTTTGTTTACGACCTGACGCTTTTCCAGTTAGTGATCGTTTTCTGGCTGGAGTGCTTCTGGATCGGAATTTTCAGTGCGCTAAAAATAATCACGGCGTCACTGTTTGGCGATCCCTACGGTAATCGCTACGTCGACGTTTCCCCGGGCAGCGGGCTGTTAATCTCGCTCGTGGCGATCGGGTTTGTTAATGCTCAGTTTCTCAGCCTGTTCGGCCTTACAGGAATCGCGATTGCCTACGCGGCGGGTGCATTTACCGATAACCGTGTCGAGTTTGCGTTCTTCGACGGCATCGCACTCATGATTGGCATTTCACTATTGTATTTTGTCGGGCACGGAATTTCGTTTGCGGCCAACTTCATTGGCCTTGGAGAATACAGAACCGCAAAAGTCGGTACTCTGCTTGCGCACCCTTTTCGACGCTGCCTGGCGCTCCTGGCGGCAATCGTCGTTGCTTTCGCTGTCACCAATCTGCTACCACAGTTCGCCGGCACAACCGGATTCGCCATAATGCTGATCGTATTTAAGGTTGCCTGGGATATCCGTCTGCATCGGAACGAACGGCAAGCATTCGCCGGCGGGCCGGGATAGCGAGCCAGCGTGGCACGATCGCTAAAAGTCATTCTGCTCATTCAGTGGATACTGGGTGCGATCTGGACCATCGGCGTGCTGGCATCGAGCCCGACCAGTCTGGCAGGCTTCCTGTTTTTTATTTACATCTATCCATTCCACCTGGTTTTCTTTAGCGTCGGCGCATGGGCAGCCTGGCGGCATCCGGCGCTCAGTCGACGCGCACGCTGGGTCATGACGCTGCCGTTCGCTTTCCTGTTTCTGCCATTGATCCTGCGGCTTGTCTCTGGCGGACAGCCAGGCGAAGAGCTGATCCGGGCAATTGCTATCGCGACCATCGCGTCTGTTTTTATGGCCTGCCTGATCGTTCCGGGTCGGGTTGCCGGGTTGCTGCCGGGTGCCCTGTTTCGCAGCCGCGGACTAAATCTCGTCGTTCTGCTTGGTGCGGTCATTGCCTGGCTTATTCCCGTTTTATTGGTCGTCTTCGCACAGGTTGGTATACAGGAGGCGGTCAGTCGGGACAGCTCGGGCTATGCCGCCGGCTACCTGTTTGTCGCGGTGGTCTTCTATCTTCTCCTGGTAGCGGTTTCGTCACTCGGCCTCGCCACCTGGGGATGGCTTGGAGTGCGGGGCGGGATTGGCGGCGCACAGCGCAGACTGCACGTCGCTCAGCTGATTGCCGGTATTCCCGGTTTCGCGCTGGCTGTGCCCGTTCTAATCTGGATGGCCAACCAGTACTCGTAGCCCGGACTGGGGCGAATAGTCATAATTCAATGATTTTGCGAGAAAAAAAACGATTGACCGGCACCAAAAGTGGCCTATAATCTTGCCAGCTCGAAAGTACGCTATTAACTATGTACCCCATTTCGATGTTTCTTTTTAGTTTCTCGTCCTGATTCTCATTAGTTGCAGCTTTACCTTTCAGCGAAACCGCCTTTGTTTGTAAGGCTTTGATTACTATTGATATATTAGGAATAGAAAATGTCTAGAGTTACAGGAACCGTCAAATGGTTTAACGAATCCAAAGGATTCGGATTTATTGAGCAGGAATCTGGTCCCGACGTATTTGCGCATTTCCGGCAGATCGCTGGCGACGGATTCAAGACCCTGGCCGAAGGCCAGAAGGTCGAGTTCACCGTCACGCAGGGCCAGAAAGGCCCGCAGGCAGAGAACATCGTCGCGCTGTAAGCGACGCTCAAGTTCGCAAGGAGGGCAGGACTTCGCGGTCCTGCCCTTTTTTTGTTGACGATAATTAACTACCCCACCAGGTAATCAATCCAGTGTCTGATATCGCACGACTTCGCAACATTGCCATCATCGCCCACGTTGATCACGGCAAGACCACCCTCGTTGACCAGCTGCTGCAGCAATCGGGCACGCTCGGGGCACGGGCAGCCGTGCCTGACAGGGTGATGGACTCAAGCGACCTCGAGCGCGAGCGCGGCATCACGATTCTCTCGAAGAACACCTCAATCAAATGGCATGACTATCGAATCAACATCGTCGATACGCCGGGCCATGCGGATTTTGGCGGTGAGGTCGAGCGCGTGCTGTCGATGGTCGACAGCGTTTTGCTACTGGTGGATGCGGTCGAAGGCCCGATGCCACAAACCCGCTTCGTGACCGAAAAAGCTTTTGCGCGTGGCTTGGTACCTGTCGTTGTGATCAACAAGATTGATCGCGACGGCGCACGACCGGACTGGGTCCTCGATCAGACGTTTGACCTGTTCGATCGTCTCGGTGCGACTGACGAGCAGCTGGATTTCCCGGTTATTTATGCATCGGCTCTGAATGGCTATGCAAGCACCAATTCAGACGATCGCGGCGGTGACATGACGCCGCTTTTTGAAGCGATTGTCTCGAAAGTTTCGCCGCCGGCGGTCGACCCGGACGGTCCGCTGCAATTGCAGGTTTCCAGCCTCGACTACGATCCGTATGTTGGTGTGCTGGGCATCGGGCGCATCCAGCGCGGCCATATCGAAACGAATTCTCCGGTGGTTATCGTTGCCGCCGACGGCTCGACACGAAACGCCCGGGTTCTCGAGCTGTACGGCTTCGATGGCCTGTTTCGGAAGAAGATTGCGGCAGCGAATGCCGGCGACATCATTGTATTCAGTGGAATCGAGAAGCTCGATATTTCAGACACGCTGTGCCCGCGAGATCATCCCGAGGGCCTGCCGGCGCTTGCTGTCGACGAGCCGACCATCAGCATGACCTTCCAGGTGAACAAATCGCCGTTCGCCGGTCAGGAGGGTAAGTTCCTGACCAGTCGCCAGATCCGGGAACGCCTTGAGCAGGAGCTGAAGCACAATGTTGCCCTGCGCGTGAAGCCCACCCAGGACCCGGACAAATTCCGTGTATCGGGACGCGGCGAATTGCACCTGTCGGTGCTGATCGAGACGATGCGGCGTGAAGGTTATGAACTTGCGGTGTCGAGACCCGAGGTCATCCTGCATGTCGAAGACGGCGTGCAGACCGAGCCGTGGGAACAGCTCACTGTCGATTTCGGGGAAGATTATCAGGGCGCCGTTATGACCCGGCTGGCAGGCCGCAAGGGCGAGTTGCTTGCCATGCTGCCCGATGGCAAAGGACGCGTTCGCCTGGACTACAGAATCCCAACGCGCGGACTCATCGGTTTCCGGACCGAGTACCTGACCGCCACTTCCGGCACGGGACTGATTTACCACGTTTTTGAAAAATACGACCGCTATGTCCCGGAAACGCTCGGCCAGAGAAACAACGGCGTTCTTATTTCGATGGTAAAGGGCAAGGCACTGGCCTATGCATTATTCAACCTGCAGGAACGCGGGCGATTGATGATCGGACATGGTGAAGAGGTTTACGAAGGAATGATCATCGGCATCAACAGCCGGCAGAATGATCTCTGCGTCAATCCAACCAAAGCAAAGCAGCTCACCAATATTCGCGCGGCAGGAACGGACGAGAACCTCGTTCTTTCTCCGCCGATTCGATTTTCACTTGAGCAGGCGCTCGAATTCATCGACGACGATGAGTTGCTGGAAGTGACGCCTGCCAGTATTCGGTTGAGGAAGAAGCTGCTCACGGAAGTTGATCGTAAACGCGATTCACGATTGCGGGCGTAGTTGCAGCGGATATTCCGGACCACGCCGTGGTGATTCGCGAAAATCGGTGCCTAGGCCACTTCTCCCGCCGCTTGCCCTGACGCCCAGGCCCACTGAAAATTGAAGCCGCCGAGATGGCCGGTCACGTCGACAACCTCACCGATAAAATATAGCCCGGGCTGTTTCTTGCATTCCATGGTTTTTGACGAAAGCTCATTTGTGTCGATTCCGCCAAGAGTGACCTCTGCCGTTCGATAGCCTTCTGTTGCGGCGGGTTTCAAATTCCACTGCTGCAGTTGACAGGCAATATGTCGCAGCTCGCCATCCGCCACTTCAATAAGCGGCTTGTCCGCTTGGTCGGGCCAGAAAAGGGCCTGCAATTCGTGGACAAGCGCCTTTGGCATAAGCTCTGAAAGATTTGTGCGCAGGAGCGACGCCGGCCTTGCTCTTTTTGCGTTTATGAGTACAGCGGCGGCATCGATATCTGGCAGCAGGTCGATCGCAATCTTTTCACCTGGAGACCAGTAACTCGATATTTGCAGTATGGCGGGACCACTTAGTCCACGATGCGTAAAAAGTACGTCTCCGGTGAATGTCGTATCGCCGCAGGAGATCGATGCATTGACACTGATGCCCGACAGCTTTTCGGTCAGGTGGTGTGCCTCGCCGGTAAACGTAAAAGGTACGAGGCCGGCACGGGTTGCGACGACGTCGAGTCCGAACTGCCTGGCGATACGATAGCCGAAGTCAGACGCTCCCATCTTTGGAATAGACAAACCGCCGGTCGCGACGACGAGTGACCCTGAGATATATTGCCGCTGACTCGATCTGACGACATAGTTTTCCGCAAAGTCGACTGCCGAAATGTCACAGTCGGTGATCACCTCGACGCCGGCATCGTCACATTCGCGCTTAAGCATGGCGACGATATCTTTGGATGACTGATCGCAGAACAGTTGCCCGTCGGCTTTCTCATGATACGGAATCCCGTGTTTCTCCAGCAATGCGATGAAATCCCATGGCGTAAAACGATTTAGCGCCGAAATACAGAAGAATGGATTTCCGGAAATGAAATGCGCAGGCTCGCAGTAAAGATTCGTAAAATTGCAGCGGCCGCCGCCCGACATCAGAATCTTTTTGCCGATTTTGTTCGAGCCTTCAAGAACGATTACCTTACGGCCGCGGTTACCAGCCGTTTTGGCACAAAACAGCCCGGCCGCACCACCGCCAATGACGACGATGTCGTAATCAGGCACGTATGATGCCCGCGGAGGAAATCAATAGCGTCATCTGGCCAGCCTTTTATGGTGCACGAGCAGAATTCAAATGTTACAGCGGATTGACGTGAGGCGCGTGTCTCGGAATGCAGGAAATGGTCGACATATTCTTCACGTATGACTGCATTACGGACATTGTCACTGGTATTGATTCTCGGAATTGCCGGTTGTTCGACCATGAGCCCTCAGCGGCATCAACTTTCCCACAAGAAGCCTGCATGCCCCGACGGCACAACCAGGGTCTGCGTGACAAACAGTCTGCGCGGCTGTTGGTACGGTGAACTGATCGTTCTTAACTGAATACCAGGATTCACCAGCCTCGCGTTTTTGTCAGACTTTCCTGACGAATTCGGATTTCAGTTGCATCGCTCCGATACCGACGATTTTGCAGTCGATGTCATGATCTCCATCGACCAGGCGGATGTTTTTTACCTTTGTGCCGACCTTGACCACAGATGACGTTCCCTTCACTTTCAGGTCCTTGATGACGGTAACCGTGTCACCGTCCCGCAGCGGGTTACCGTGAGCGTCGGTAACGCCCGGGACCTGTTCATCCACTTTGGCATCCTGCGTCCATTCATGCGCGCATTCGGGGCAAACAAACATGTTTCTGTCCGCATAGGTATATTGGGAGCTGCAGTTGGGGCAGGCGGGCAGGTCGCTCATGAATTATCCTGTTGCGCGGCAATATCGTTCAATGTACCGGTATCGTATAAGAAAAGCTGATGGGGTGTTCGATGAGAATAATCTTGCTCGTAGTGCTGTTCTGCAGCGTTGTGGCCGCTGCCGATTCAGCCCAGGTAGCTGATCAAAGGCCGGCGGGTCTGAGCGGTGAAAACTGGCAGTTCGGTCCGATGAATCGCTGGGCGTATACACACATTCGTGAAATTCTGCCAAGCAAGGAAATAGCCAACGATGGCAGCCGGATAATACCCATACCTGGAATAGCCGCGGCTGCCAGGGACCTCAGGATCGTGCTCGATGACACTCCGATGCCGTTGTCCGAGGCGATGCAACAGCAATTCGTGGATGGCATCCTGGTGATCAGGGACGGCAGGGCGGTCGTGGAAATTTACGATGGCACGCTAACGCCCGAGCGGACGCACCTGATGTGGTCCGTATCCAAGACGGTTACCGGCCTGACGGCGGCGAGCGTCGCCGCAGACGGGCTGCTCGATCTCGAAAAGACGGTCGCCGACTATGTCCCGGATCTTGCCGACAGCGGCTGGGGTAGGGATCGCCTCCGCGACTTGCTGGACATGCGCGATTCATCCGCTTGGACCGAAGACTACGATGCGCCCGAAAGCACGGTCCGCCGCCAGGATTGCGCCGACGGTTTGCTGACCGGCGAAATGTGCGCGGACACAAAGGTGGTCGGCAACTATGAATTCCTGCCTGGCGTCGGCCATGACCCGGATCGCAAGGGCATCTTTGCCTACAAGTCCGGCACCACCGATGTGATGGCATGGGTCCTGGAATCGGCAACGGGACAGCGCTTCGCGGACCTCGTATCCGAGCGCCTGTGGAAGCCGATTGGCGCGGAGCGCAGTGCCGGGATCACGGTCGACGTTTCCGGCTTTACGCTGGCGAGCGGCGGCATGTTTGCGACGCTGCGGGATATCGCCCGGATTGGCTTGCTGATGATCAATCGGGGCAGGGTTGGCAACGCCCAGCTAATACCCGCTGCATGGATGGACGATATCTTCGAGCAGCCGGGCGATCCGGAGTGGCAGGGTTTTCGATTGCCAGCGGCGTCGCCCTACTACCGTTCCTTTGTCTGGGGTATCGGCGACGGCCGGGGCACCGTCACTGCGCAGGGCGTGCATGGCCAGTTCATCTACGTTTCGCCTTCCTCAAACATTGTTATCGCGATGTTTTCGAGTTGGCCAAATGCGGATGGTGGCGCACCCAGTGTCGGGCATGAGGGCGCATTCGCGATTCTGCAAGCGGTGGAGAAAGCGCTGCGCTAGCTATGGCGCTTCGCTGAGCTCCGCGGCCAGCGCTTCCCAGCTGGTGAGCGGCAGGGAGCACTGACTGCCGACACAGCGGTACGCGATGGTATCGTCGTCCTGCGGTTTCCGATCTGCCAGTGCGCCAGGCAGATTTTTGGCATCCGACGGTATGGCGAAAACCAGCCTGCGCGGCGCATAGAGTTTTGCGGCGCTCGCGCGCCATTTTCCGATCTCCGTCCCGGTTCCCCGGATGATGATCATTTCCGGATGATCCAGATATTCCTCAAGCGCGCTGACCAGCGAGACATGTCCGTGCGGATATTCCGCCATTGCCTGCGACGCGTTTTGCAGCGTCTTCTCCGCGGCCGCCAGGTAACGCGCCTCCCCAAGGAGAAAACCGAGGCGCTGCAGGGCGAATGCCGCGATGCCGTTGCCCGAGGGGGTGGCGTCGTCAGACAGGGGTTTCGGTCGGTGCATCAGTTTTTCATGATCGTCCGCGGTAAAGTAGAAGCCGCCGTTTTTCGGGTCGAAGAAGTGCTTCAGGAGCAGCTCGGCCAGTTGCATCGCAAACTCGAGTTGTTCTGTATTCCAGCGCGCCTGCTGCAATTCGAGCAAGGCATCGAGCATAAAGGCGTGGTCGTCGAGGTAGGCGGGAAGGCGCGCGTCGCCATCCTTGTAACTGGCCAGGAGCCGGCCGTCGCGCATGAGCTTTTCGCGCACAAAATCGGCCGCGCTTGCGGCAGCGTCCACCAGGTCTGATCTGTCCAGGGCATTGCCGGCGATTGCGAGACCGCGGATCGCGAGGGCATTCCAGGCGGTGAGCTGTTTCTCGTCCCGGCCGGGTGCGATGCGCGCGGATCGTGCTGCAAGCAATGTCGCGCGTCCGGTGTCGATCAGTTCTGTCACGTCCGCTTCCGACCTGCCAGCTGCACTGGCGATGTCCTGAATCGGCTGCTGCACCGTCAGATGCCATCTGCCTTCGAAATTAGGCGCCTCGTTTAGTCCGAATCGTTGCTCGAAGACCGGGTACAGCTCGTCACCCAGCAGTCCGTGAACCTCCTCGGGCGTCCAGACGTAATAGCGGCCTTCTTCGCCTTCCGAGTCGGCATCGCGGGTACTGTAGAAGCCGCCGTTAGGCGCCTCCATCTCGGCCAGTATCCAGTTGGCGGTTTCATTGGCGATGCAATAGAACAGGACTTCGCCCGTCGCCAGTGCTGCCTGCGCGTACAGCGCAAGCAGCGGTCCGTTGTCATAGAGCATTTTTTCGAAATGTGGAATCTGCCAGTAACGATCAACGGAGTAACGGCAAAAACCACCGCCGAGCTGGTCGTAGATGCCGCCTTCGGCCATCCGGGTCAGCGTGAGCGACACCATGAAAAGGCTCTCGACATCGGGCTCGGCAGCGTGGGCACTGGAGCGCCAGTGCCTTAGTAGCCGGTCGAGGGTTGTCGGGTGTGGAAACTTCGGCGCATTGCCGATGCCACCGTAGTCGCGATCGAAATTGCGGGCAATCATATGCCGCGCCGAAATGAGCGGCGCGTCCGTCGGGGGCTCGCTGCCAGGGGTTGGGTCGAGGCGCGTAAACACGTCGGCGAGCTGCTCGCCCTGAGCCCTGACGTCTGCCCGCTTATCCCTGAAAAAGCCGGCGGCCCGGGTAAGCAATTCGCGAAAAGACGGCAAACCGTGACGTTGTTCGTTGGGGAAGTAGGTTCCGCCAAAAAACGGCCGCTGGTCCACCGGGTCTATGAACATCGTCAGCGGCCAACCGCCCGGTCTGTGGGTCAGCAGTTGATGCGCCGTCTGGTAAATCCGGTCGATATCAGGCCTTTCTTCCCGGTCCACCTTGATATTGATGAACTGCTCGTTCATCAGTTCGGCGGTGGCATCGTCCTCGAACGATTCATGCGCCATCACGTGGCACCAGTGACAGGCGGAATAGCCCACCGATAACAGGATCGGCTTGTCCAGTTGGCGCGCCAGGGCGAGCGCTTCCTCTCCCCACGGGTACCAATTGACCGGGTTGTCCGCGTGCTGCAGAAGGTAGGGGCTCGTCTCGCCGGAGAGTCGGTTGGCTTCGCTCATGGCGGCACTATAACGCATCGATTGGGCGCCACGTGGAATCGTGTAAACTTAGGCCCCATGCTGACCTACCCCGATATCGATCCCATTATTTTTTCCGTAGGTCCGCTTGCCATTCGCTGGTACGGGTTGATGTACGTCATCGGTTTTCTGGCGGCGTGGCTGCTGGCGAGCCGCCGTGCAAAGGAAAGCTGGTCACCTGTCCAGCCGAACCAGGTCGACGATCTGATTTTTTACGGCATGCTCGGCGTAATTGTCGGTGGGCGGCTGGGCTATTGCATCGTCTACGGGTGGGAAATCTGGCTTCATGATCCCTGGTACGTTTTCAAGATTACCGAGGGTGGCATGTCCTTCCACGGGGGCCTCGTCGGCGTGATAATCGCGATGTGGATCTATGGGCGAAGTATCGGCAAGGGTATGTTGCAAATTACGGATTTTGTTGCACCTTTGGTACCAATAGGCCTCGGTACGGGGCGTATAGGCAACTTCATCAACGGCGAGTTGTGGGGCAAGGAAACCACGGTGCCGTGGAGCTTCAATGTCAACGGCCAGGCACTGCACCCGTCGCAACTTTACGAAGCGGCGCTTGAGGGCCTCGCATTGTTCGTGATCCTCTGGATTTATTCGTCGCGGCCGCGCCCTACCATGGCAGTGTCCGGCATGTTCCTGCTCGGCTATGGCGTCTTCCGGTTCCTTGTGGAGTTTTACCGTGTTCCCGATAAAGGCCTGGACTACCTGTTGCTCGGCTGGGTAACGATGGGTCAGATCCTGTCGACGCCCATGATCATCGCCGGTGTCGTTCTTTTGTTCATGGCGTACAACGCAAGGCCGGGTCTGGAGCAGAGGGCCTGATATGCAGCAATATCTTTCCATGATGCGTCACGTTCGTGACGCCGGTGCCCGCAAGGAGGATCGCACAGGCACCGGCACGCTCAGCGTGTTTGGGCACCAGATGCGCTTTGATTTGAGCCACGGTTTCCCGCTGGTCACGACCAAGAAGCTGCACCTTAAATCCATCATTCACGAATTGCTCTGGTTCCTGAGCGGCGATTCCAATATTCGTTACCTGCAGGAAAACAGCGTATCGATCTGGAATGACTGGGCGGACGAAAACGGCGACCTGGGACCCGTTTACGGGGTCCAGTGGCGTCAATGGAAAGCCGCCAGCGGCGAGACCATAGACCAGATAGCGGATGTCGTCCGGCGGCTGAAGAGCGACCCCGATTCACGGCGCATTCTCGTTTGCGCGTGGAATGTCGGCGAATTGCCGGGCATGGCGTTGCCGCCGTGTCATTGCCTGTTCCAGTTCTACGTCGCCGATGGCAAGTTGTCCTGCCAGCTCTATCAGCGAAGCGCCGACGTATTCCTGGGTGTGCCGTTCAATATTGCCAGCTACGCACTGTTGACCCATATGCTGGCACAACAGGCGGACCTGAAGGTTGGCGACTTCATCTGGACCGGTGGTGATTGCCACCTGTACCTGAACCACCTTGCGCAGGCGGAGGAACAGTTGTCACGTCAGCCGCTCGCATTGCCGAGGCTTGCCATCAAGCGACGACCCAACAGTATTTTTGAGTATCGCTTCGACGATTTTGAAATACTGAATTATCAGTCGCATCCACACATCAAAGCCGCTGTCGCGGTCTGACAAAAACAGTGAAGATATCCATCATTGTGGCGGCTTCCGTCAATAACGTCATCGGCATTAACGGTCAGTTGCCGTGGCATTTGCCGGAAGATTTGCGCCGATTCAAGGCGATTACCATGGGTAAGCCGATGATCATGGGTCGCACGACATTCGAATCCATAGGGCGGCCATTGCCCGGCAGGCGCAGTATTGTCATGACGCGACAGGCCGATTTTGCGGCGGCAGGCTGCGCCGTCGTGCCTGACGTTGAATCCGCGCTGCAAGCGGCGGGTACCGTCGATGAAGTTGTCGTCATCGGGGGCGGAGAAATCTACCGCCAGTTCCTGCCGTTCGCCGACCGCATCTACCTGACCCGGGTACAGGCCGATATTGACGGCGATACGAAATTCCCCGAACTCGATATGCGAGAGTGGCAGGTCGTCGCGGTCGAAGAATACCCGGCGGGGGATGAGCGCGATATCGGCTTCGACATCGAGATTCTCGACCGGGCCGCTGCCTGAGTCAGGTCGTGTTCCGGAATCAGTCGAGCGCTGGCAGGTGCTGCCGGACTTCCTCTTCCGCGGCCTGAAGATCGATGTCCTCCAGCGTCGCCGCACTCTCGGTCATTCGTTCGAGCAATTCCTGCTGAATCCTGCCGCGATCCCTGGCGACTGCGTACGGAATCTCGTCATGGAACATGATCATTGAGTAGCGCGGGATGAAACGGTTCGGCAATCGCTGTTCCAGTGCAAACGCCAGTTCCCGGCGCAGCAGATGCTTCGGCTCCCGGACGGTGTCGCGCATTTCGATGTAGTTCTCGAGTGCCATGTCGGCGATCGCGTTGGCATTCGCGATCTGACTGGATTCGAAGTCGCTGAACACGCGTTCCCAGTCGCAACTGTCCCTCTCCAGGATCTGATCAAGCACGACGCAATCTTCAAACGTCAGGTTCATGCCCTGGCCATGGAATGGCACCACGGCGTGGGCAGCATCGCCGATGAGCAGGACCTTTTCCTGGTGGTGCCAGTGCCTGCTGCGTACGGTGCCCAGAATGCCCGCCGGATTGCGTCTCCAGGTGCCCGCAAGATCATCAATATGCGGAACGACGTCGGGAAATTGTTCGGTGAAAAAGTCCTGCACCTTCTCATCGGCATCGAGTGCCGCGAAGCTGTAATGACCTTCCGTGGGCAAAAACAGTGTCAAGGTGAAATCGCCCGCCGGATTCGGTAGTGCGATCAGCATAAAGCCGCCGCGCGGCCATATATGCAACGCCTTTTCGTCCATCTGGAACTCGCCGTGCGGTCCGCCGGGGACGACCAGCTCCTTGTAGCGATGCTGCAGCAACTCCTCCGTTCCTCCGATGATATTGGTGCCGTCAAACGCACGCCGAACAACCGATCCGGCGCCATCTGCTGCGATCAGCGGAGTCGCCGCCACCTGGCGATAGCAATTTCGGCGGTGATCGCGGACGTTCAGGATGGCCGTCTGCGGAGAATAGGAGACGGCCTCCTGGTCAAATTCAATCGTTACGTTTTGCTCATTGTCGGCCGCGTCGACCAGGACACGATTGAGTTCCGCTCGTGATACCGAGTAGATAACCTCGGAGGCGCGCTGGCCATAAAGATGGAGTTCAGTAGTGCCTCGCTGGTCGTGAATTCGGCGGCCGCTCAACGGCATGAGCAGTGGCAGAACCTTGTCGTAGACACCGGCGTGCCTGAGTCCGCGAATACCCCGTGCGGCCATCGCCAGGTTGATGGATCGACCTCCCACCGCATCGGCCACCCGTGGATCGGATGATTTCTCGAACAAAGTTACCCTGATATTTCGGCGCGCGAGGATGATTGCCAGCAGCGAGCCACAAAGTCCGGCGCCAAGGATGGTGACGCTATTTTCTTTCATTTGCCGTTATCGCAGTTTTCAAACGTTCCGCAAATTCATAGATGTCCTCAAAGCTGTTGAACAGCGGGACCGGCGCCACGCGAATGACATTTGGCTCGCGCCAGTCGCCGGTAACGTGCAGGTCGAGCAGCGATTCGAAAACTCCCCGGGCATCGAGATGGTGGTCCGTAATGATTAGCGACAGTTGACAACCCTGTGCTTGCAGCGGCGTAATCGTTTCGATCTGACCACGAAAGCCGTCGTCAAGCAGGTAACGTAGAAACTCGGTCTGCCGGCGCGATTTTTGCTGCAAGGCATCCATGCCCGCGCGGCCGAACATTTCCAGAGACGCGAGAACCGGCGCCAGGGCGAGAATCGGCGGGTTACTGAGTTGCCAGCGTTCCGCGCCCGCGGCCGGTTCGAAGTGGCGCGCCATCTGAAATCTCGACGCCTGATCATTGCCCCACCAGCCTGTCAACTGATCACTGCCATCACCGTGCAGGTGTCGTGAATGGACGAAAGCGCCAGCCACCGCGCCGGGACCGCTGTTCAGATACTTGTACGTGCACCACGCCGCAAAATCGGGCGCCCAGTCGTGCAACTGCAGGGGAACGTTGCCTACAGCGTGGGCAAGGTCCAGCCCGATTTTGCAGCCAGCGTTCCTCGCAAGCTGACACATGCGCGCCATATCAAGAACCTGCCCGGTGTAGTACTGCACGCCCGGCAACAACAACAGCGCAATTTCGTCCCCGTGCACTGCCAGAATGTTAGCAAGGTCGTCCGTGTAGAGGAGTTCGTCGTCACGCGGCTTCCACTCCACAAGGCACTCGGCGGGATCGAGGTCGTGCAGCTGAATCTGCGATGTCACTGCGTAATAGTCGGAGGGAAAGGCGGTCGACTCGACAACAATCTTTTTCCGTTTCCCTCGCGGCTTATAGAAACTCGCCATCAGTACGTGAAGATTGACGGTGAGCGTGTTCATGGCAACCACTTCCTCCGGTTTCGCGCCAGTTATTGATGCGAATCCGTCACTCGCCAGGCGATGGTATTCAATCCATGGTCGCGCGGCATTGAAATGGCCATGCACGCCGAGGCGCGCCCAGTCCGACAGTACGTCGACGACGTACTGTACGGCTGACTTGGGTTGCAGGCCGAGCGAGTTGCCGCAAAAATAGATATTGCGACGCCCATCCCTGTCGTCAGGAAAATTAAACTCTTTACGAAATGCGGCCAGCGTGTCCTGTGTGTCCAGCGATTGCGCGTAGCTCCTCGATGCTTCAATACCGATCATGCAAATACCTTTCCGTCCAGTGCCAGCCACTCAAGTGCCGAACCAGCGAGCAGGTCGGCACGGGTCTTGGCGTCGAGTGGCATCCCTTCGATCATCTTGCCCGGGTGATGTTCTCCCAGCGGGAATGGATAGTCGCTGCCCAACGCGATCCGGTTGGATCCCATCAGATCGACCATGTAGGCAAGCATAGCTGGCTCGTGAACCAGTGAATCCACGAAAAATTGACCGATGTAGTCGCGTGGGTTTCGCTCATTGGAGGTTGCGACGATATCCGGGCGCACGTTGAAACCGTGCTCCAGTCGGCCAACAATACCTGGAAACGCGCCGCCGCCGTGTGCGAATGCGACTCTCAGGGTGGGCAGTCTCTCGAAAACGCCACCAAAAATCATCGAGCAGATCGACAGCGCGGTCTCGGCCGGCATGCCGACCAGCCACGGCAGCCAGTAGAGTCCCATGCGTTCTTTGCCGAGCATTTGCCAGGGATGCACGAACACCGCTGCTCCCAGTTCAGCCGCGGCCTCCAGCACGGGAAAAATGCGTGGATCGTCAAGATTCCAGCCGTTCACGTGTGATCCAATTTGCACCCCGGCCATGCCGGGTGAGGCCAGGCATCTTTCCAGCTCCCTGATTGCAAGTTCCGAATCCTGCATTGGCAGAGTGCCCAGCCCGACGAACCGTTTCGGGTGTTCATCGACAAGACCAGCGATGTGATCGTTCAGGATCCTGGCAAGGTCAGCCGTATCTGCGGGTTTTGCCCAGTAGTTGAACATGACGGGTACGGTCGACAGGACCTGTACGTCGACCTGGTAGCGGTCACAGTCGGCAAGGCGGACCTCCGCATCCCAGCAGTTCGATTCGACTTCGCGAAAGAGCTTGCCGTCCAGCATCATCCTTGCACATCCCGGGCCCTGATGCTCGAGCTGCACAAACCCCCCGTAGCCATAGCGCTCTTTCAAATCCGGCCAGTTCCCAGGCAGGACGTGGGTGTGAATATCGACCTTCAACTGCCCGTCTGCGCCCGATCCGGCATTATCGTTCCACATTGGTCGCAGGTTCGACTCTTATCGGATCCATAAAAGCGATCAAACACCGGCGGCAGCTGGCCGACAATGTCATCGACATAGAGATACTCTTCGTACAGCTTGTGATTGCAATTGTCGCAGTACCAGACAAAGCCATCCAGCTCATGGGGAAGTCGTTTGCGCTCAATAACCAGGCCGACGGTGCTTTCGAATCGCTGCGGTGAATGCGGCACGCGAGGGGGCAACAGGAGAATATCACCTTCGCGTATTGGAATATCGACACGCTCGCCGTCTTGTACAGTCTTCAGCAGCATGTCCCCTTCGAGCTGATAGAAAAACTCGGGACCCTCATCAACGTGGTAGTCGGTGCGTGAATTTGGCCCGCCCACGACCATGACAATGAAATCGTTTTCTTCGAAAACCTGTTGGTTACAAACAGGAGGTTTCAGCAGGTGGCGGTGATCATCGATCCACTGCCTGAAATTAAATGCCGCCAGTGACTTCATTCGAGACTCCTCAATTGCTGGTATTTCGGGCGATGCATTTCAGCTCGATGGCAATAGGAGTGGGCAGTCGGTTTACTTCGACCGTGGTGCGGCAGGGGCCATCCTCCGAAAAATATTCGGCGTAGACACGGTTATAAGTCGCGAAGTCCCGGCCGATGTCGGTCAGGAAAACGGTAATGTCGACCAGGTCGGCCCAGCTGGCGCCGGCACTCTCGAGGACCGTCCGGACGTTAGCCAGTACCGCGTGGCATTGCGCTTCGATGTCATATGTTGCAACGCTGCCATCCGTATTTAACTGAACACCAGGAATGCTGCCGTCTGCCTGGCGCGGCCCGATTCCGGAAAGGAAAATGAGGTCACCGACTCGTTTGGCATGTGGATAGGCGCCAACCGGTTTTGGTGCGGCGCTCGACTTGATGGATTCGTTGCTTGCCATGCCCTCAAGTTTACCGTGATTGGCGCGGACATTTGACAGCAATAGCTTTCGGGCTCTTGTTCAGACGCACCGCGGTCAATTTTCTACCCCAGACGCAGCCTGTATCGACGGATATTATGTCGTCATTGACTATCAGTCCCAACGCACTCCAGTGGCCGAACACGATCCGGGTCCCGCGCCATTTCGCGTCCCGTGCCTCGAACCACGGATACAGCTTCTTGCCCGCCTTTTCGGGCGGCCCGGTGTGCGTGAAATTGATACGGTTATGCTTGTCGATCATGCGCATTCGGGTGAGCGCATTGACAATAAACCGTTGTCGCGCGGGCCCTTCAAGATCGTCTGACCAGGCGTCAGGCTTGTTTCCGTACATATTTTCCAGGATTTCAAGATAGTTATCGGACCGCAGCGCTTCCTCAATTTCTTTTGCCCGCGCGAGCGCGTCAGCCACCGACCATTGCGGTGGGACGCCGGCATGCACCATCAACGTGTTGAGTTTTTTACTATGGTACGCAAGCGGCCGCATGCGCAACCAGTCCAGCAGTTCGTCGCAATCGTGCTTACCGAGAATTTTCCATAGCGAATCGAAGCGGGCATTCGAAAACTTGATGTCATGCGCCAGCGCCAGCAAATGCAGGTCGTGATTGCCGAGTACGGTGATGGCGGAGTCTCCGAGGCTACGGACAAAGCGGAGCGTCTTGCGTGATTTCGGGCCGCGGTTAACGAGATCACCGGTCAGCCACAAGCGGTCCTTTTCCGGATCAAAAGAAATTTCGTCGAGGAGCTTGCGAAATGGATCGTAGCAGCCTTGCAGATCGCCAATCGCGTACTGGGCCAAGATTGACTCCGTGAACAGCAGCTAATGAAGCATGCCCGGCACGGCGAGCGTAAATGGCGGAATCGGTGCGTCGAAGTCGAAGCCATCGTCCGCGTGCATTCTATAACTTCCCTGCATCGCGCCAACCGGAGTTTCGAGAACAGTGCCGCTGGAATAACGATAAGTTTCGCCCGGGTCCAGCATTGGTTGTTCGCCGACCACGCCATCGCCGGTTACCTCCTGCACCTTGCCGTTGGCGTCAGTGATCACCCAATGCCTGCTCAGCAAGCGAGTGGCAACGTTGCTGCAATTCTCGATCGTAATGGTATAGGCAAAAACGTAACGGTCGATCTCTGGTTCCGAGTGATCATCGACGTATTGTGTAGCAACCTGAATTTTGACTTCGTATTTCTTCTTGTCCATCTGCTCGCTCGGAACTATTGCCACGAAGGGTATTCTACCTTAGTCAAGGTGATTAGCGAGGGCTACCCAGTCGGCTATCGCGACTTGCTCCGGTCGCACGGACGGGTCCAAACCAGCGAATTCAATATCGGCAGCTTCTGCGAGCCCCTGCAGTGCATTACGCAGAGTTTTGCGTCGCTTGGAAAAAGCCAATTGCACCATATCTTTCAGCAACGAAGGATCCTTTATATCGAACCGGTCTGCCGGTAACGGCCGCATTCGCACGACAGACGACATCACTTTTGGCGGCGGTGAAAATGCATCCGGCGTAACGTCGAAGAGTGGTATGGACTCCATGTGGCACCCCAGCATCACCGTAAGTCGGCCGTAAGTCTTGCCTCCGGGTTCCGCGCACATTCGCTCTACAACTTCCTTTTGCAGCATAAAGTGCGCATCGATGACGTGATCCCTGAAATTGAGGAGATGAAACAGAAGTGGCGTGGATATGTTGTACGGCAGGTTACCGACAATTCGTAGCCTTTCGCCAAGGGCGCCAAAATCAAAATTGAGGGCGTCACCTTCATGGATAGTGACCTGCGCCTGGGTCCTGAATCGTCGCCGCAGGTCGGCGACCAGGTCACGGTCAAACTCGATCGCGTGCAGCGTGGACGCGAGTCGAGACAGCGGCTCGGTTATGGCCGCCTGGCCCGGGCCGATCTCAACGATAACCTCGCCTGGCCGTGGCGCAATCGCCGCTACGATTTTTTCGATGACATCCGGCGAGGTCAGAAAATGCTGGCCAAATCGTTTCCTGGCGAAATGGCTCATTCCGCCGCCATCTGGGCCGCAAGCTGAACGGCTGCCAGCATGCTGCCGGTATCGGCTGTCCCGCGTCCGGCAAGATCGAGCGCCGTACCGTGATCGACCGAAGTGCGAATGATCGGCAGGCCCAGCGTCACATTAACGGCGTGACCAAAGCCAGCGTACTTGATAACCGGTAAGCCCTGGTCGTGGAACATTGCGAGAATCGCGTCGGCTTTGCCGGCCGCCGGCGTGAATGCGGTATCGGCAGGGAGCGGTCCGCGTACGCGCATGCCTTTGGCGGCGCAAGCGGCGACGGCCGGCGCAATTATCTGCTGGTCCTCCGTACCCAGATGTCCGCCTTCCCCCGCATGCGGGTTCAGGCCACAAACAATAATCTGCGGAGACCCGATGCGAAACTTGGTGCGCAGATCGTCATGCAGCACCTCGAGCACCTCGATGATGCCACTGGTAGTCAACGCGCCTGGAACCGCGCTTAATGGCATGTGGGTAGTTGCCAGCGCGACACGCAGACTGTCGGCAACCAGCAGCATTACCGGCGTCCTGCAGTTCGTACGTTCGGCGATGTATTCTGTGTGCCCGGTAAAGGCGACACCCGCATCATTGATCACGCTCTTCTGTAGCGGCGCGGTGACCAGTGCCGAGAATTCACCGCACAGGCATCCATCGACGGCACGATTAAGACCGTCCAGAAGGCTCTGCGCATTGGCAGGATCGAGTTTGCCGCAGACGGCGGGGCGGGCAAGGGCTTGCCGGACAATCCGCAACTCGCCCTCGCGTGCGGCCGGCGCGCCAGCCGCATATTCACGCAACGCGACTTTTCCGCCCAGCAAGGCTGCTCTTTCCGCCAGCATATCCGGGTCGGCAAGCACAACGATCTGCGCGGCCCACGGCGAATGCGCAAGTGCCAGGCACAACTCGGGACCGATGCCGGCGGGTTCGCCGGCGGTAACAACGATTGGGTTGGTTGGCATGCTCCGGCGGTATGCGCTAGATACGCGTTTCGACGAATGCTTCGTCCCGAATTCGCCGCGCCCAGAGTTCCGTCTCGTTATTCAACTTGCCGTTACGGACGCGCTGCACGCAGTTTCCTTCCTTCAGGTCTTCGGTGTTGTCATAGACTCGTCGCTCCAGCACTTCGAGTATGTGCCAGCCAAAACGGCTGCGAAACGGTTCTGAGATGGTTCCGATCTCCGATTTGTTGGCGACTTCCTCGAACTCCGGAACAAACTCGCCAGGATTCGTCCAGCCCATTTCTCCGCCTTCGTTTGCCGAACCCGGATCGTCTGACAGAAGCTTCGCAACTTCGCCAAAGTCCTCGCCGCCACGAATTCGCTCGAGCGCATCTTCGAGACGCTGCTTGGCAGTCTCTTCGTCGATAATCTGGTCCGGTGTTATCAGGATATGCCGGATGCGAGTCTGTTCAATTTCGCTCTTTTGATTGACGCCCTGAATTTCGTTCACTTTGACGATGTGGTATCCGCTCACCGCGCGAATCGGTCGGGAAATGTCGCCGGCTTGCATGTCGCCGACAACATCGAAGAAAAGTGTGGGCAGTTGGTCGCCGGGGCGCCAGCCCAAACTGCCGCCCTGCAATGATGTATCGCCGTCGGAGAACCGAATAGCCATTTCCGCGAAATCGGCGCCCGCCATTAGTTGGTCATAAATTTGTTCGGCTTCCTGTTCCGCGGCTGAGAATTGCTCGTTTGTCGCCGAAGCCGGAACTGAAACAAAAATATGCGAAAGGTCGAAGTTCGAGTTCACAACCGCGTTGTCTTCGAGGTCCTCGAGGCATTGCTCGATTTCGCGTGGCGACACAGAGATTCGGTTAATTACGTCGATTCGCTTGAGCTGCTCGAGAACCATCTGCTTGCGCATGTCGCGCCGGTACTCCGCATAGTCGATCTTGTCTTTCGCAAGGACCGCGGGCATGTCCTCAAATTTCAATCCGGCATTCTCCGCAATCTGTGCGATGGCCGTATTCAGCATCTGGTCCGATATCTGGATACCGATTCGCGAAGCGCGCTGCATCTGGATTTCTTCGATGATCAGGCGTTCCAGGACCTGTTCCCGGAGGACGTGTGCCGGTGGTAGCTGCATGCCCTGTTCGGTAGCACGCCGGATGATGAGGTCCTGTTGCCGGTCGAGTTCGCTTTTCAGGACGACGCCTTCATTGACCACGGCCGCAACCCCGTCAATAAAGACGCCGGATTCGGAGAGTTCAGCGGCGAAAGACGCTGTGGCCGCGAAGCTCAGCGTCGCCGATATTGCTAAGTATTTGAATTTATACATAATAAATGTCGCTGTCAGACGCCAGAATCGCCGCAGCGGTGATCTTAGTTCAGGTCACCTGAATAGCCAAGAATTCCACGCTCAAGAAGCGTGTCCGCGGCCGATCCAACACTGGTCATGCCCTTCAATACCAGTTGAAGACCAATGGAAGAGTCGAGGGTTCCATCGCGCGTGGAAATATGCCGACGGCCGACAAGCCGCAGCCCCCAGCAGCAGCTCTCGTACTCGAGGCCGTAAAACTGCTCGAGCGCCTGACTGTCGCGAATGGAGTAGTTGTAACGACCCACGAAATTCCAGCTTTGCGCCAGCGGCCATGACCAGGACACATCGCCCTGCTCGACAGAGCCCTGACGGTAGCGATAAGCCAGGTTGACGATTTTTTTCTGCGCGGGTCGATATTGCAGGCGTGCTTCTGACTGGGTCGTGCCTTCTTTGCTCCACTGATGGCCGATGTCGAAGTTAAGGTTGTTGTAGACGAGAAAGCTGAGTTCGGCGATGTAATCCGACGAGTCGACGGTTTCCGTCGCCTGGCCCGGAAGGGTGACACTCTGGTTGGCGAGATAAAGGGCTTGGCCGATGGTAGCGGACATCAGTTCCCGGCCGGAGCCGGTCTCCAGTATTCGGGTGGTAATGCCGACGCTCAGCTGGTCAGTATCAGCAATGCGATCGACTCCAAGATAGCGATTTTCGCGATAAAGCTGCACGAGATTCAGATCGGGCAAGATGGTGTCGAATACCGGCAACGCGTCCTGATTGCGATAAGGCACATGCACATATAGGAGTCGGGGCTCGACGGTTTGCACTCGACCATCCGACCCTTTCATCATGCGCTCGAAATTCAGGCCCATGTCGATGCTGGCGATTGGCAGCGTCCGGCTGGGTTTTGATTCTTCCCCGGGCAGTCGGTTCTCCAGATCGTAACGGGTGTGGTCGATCTTGATCCCGGGCACCACGAACCAGCCGGGTTTAACCATCGGTAATTCGACGCCGGGCGCCGCATTCAGACGCCAGCCGGTTACGCCGATGTCGCGGTCGAAATTTACGAGTTCGCCTTCGATGCTGAAGTCGAGGCCAAACGCACCGGGCCACAGGCCCGAAGCGCGAAGTTGAGGCAGTCGCTGGTAAGGTTCATCGATAGGCGCAATGGCCTCGTCAATGGTCTGGTAGTCCTGAAACATGCCCATCATCGACCAGTTCTCGCCGTGATAGTCGACAAGCAGGCTGCGATTCAGGTGAGTGATACTGGAGATACTCAGCGAGCCGCCGAGATCTTCAAAATACTGGTTGTCGGACACCTCGGAGAAATCAACGACGTTACGCCAGCCATTTGCAAACAGCGTCCGGTGGGCGAATGAAATCATGTACCGGTTGTCGTCGAACTTGCTGTCGTTCGGCAGGTATTCAATCAATGCGTTACCAGCGCTGCGATCGAAAAGGTACCGTCCTTCAGCGCCCATTTGCAGACCGCGAAGCGTTAGCAGCCGCGGTGTGAAGGTGGCGTCATAATTGGGGGCAATGTTCCAGTAATAAGGAACGCTGATATCGTTTCCGCTTCGACCTGTGCTGCCAATTTCCGGCGTCAAAATACCCGATTTCCGTGCATCGCTGATCGGGAAGGACAGGTAGGGCGTCCAGAGTATGGGTACACCCTTGAAACGCAGTTTCACATCTCGCGCCTTGCCGACGCCGGTCTTGGTATCAAGCTCGATGTCGTCTGCCTGAATAATCCAGTCTTCCGAGTCGGGCGGGCAAGTGGTGTAGCCTACCTGGGCGAGCTCCAGGCGACCTTCCTGGTTGATTTCAATGACACCCGCCTCGCCGCGTCCGCCACGTTCTCCGAGCAGGAACGCGGCGCCTTCGAAACGAATCCGGCCGGTGTCATAGGCAAACTCCGCCAGGTCACTGCTAATGGCGGAATTGGGATCCTCGTAGCGAACGTGCCCGGCAAGCGTGAGCGACCGCGCAATTGGGTCGTAATTGGCATCGTCAGCACCAGCCAGCCTGTCGCCACGACGCAGCAATACGCCGCCCGACAAAGACGCCGCCGGGTTGTCGCCGAAACTGGCATCCACTTCACCGGCCTGGAATTCGATGACATCCGGATCGCCTGTGCCGAAGCGCGCCAGCAACGAGCCGTCGTCCGAACCGGGCGGTTTTGGTGCCTCACATCGCGGACGTTCCTGCGCGTCGGCGGGCGAAAACGCCAGCAACAGGAGCAAGCCGGAAATTAGAATGGGGTGTCTGGACAAGTCGAGGCCGTGAACTTCGCTAAAAGCTATTCGGGACAGGATGTTACGAAGAAAAGATGTTATCAGTTATTGCGATTTGTTACCTTCGCACAGTTCGCAGCACCCTTCAACGCGTTACGCAAGCCAAAGGTTCCCGGAAGACAAATGAATTCGGATGAAAGGCTAGGCCAACTCACCGCCTGGGTAAGCCAGTTTGACGGATTTGCCGATGCGCGCCCGACGCGCGCGTCGGCAGATGCCAGCTTCCGCCGATATTTCCGTGTTCCCGGCGATGTCAGCTACATTCTGATGGACGCTCCGCCGCCGCAGGAGGATTGCCGACCGTTCGTCATAATCGCGGGATATCTTGAACAAATGGGACTCAACGCCCCGCGGGTTCTGCAGGCAGACCTGGAGCGCGGCTTCCTGTTGCTGACCGACCTTGGATCCGTGCCGTATCTAGATGCCCTGGAGTCAGCGCCTGAATCGGCTGACTCGCTATACGACGATGCGCTCGACGCATTGTTGCTGATGCAGTCAAAAGGTACATCGTGCCAGGCCTTGCTGCCGGCGTACGATGTCGAGCTTCTGCGGTTCGAGTTGTCACTTTTTCATGACTGGCTATGCCGGAAGCACCTCGATATCCAGTTCTCCGCTGCGGACAGCAAACACTGGGACGATTGCTGTGAAGTGCTCGTCGCGAACGCTCTCGAACAGGAACGCGTGTTCGTCCACCGCGACTACCATTCGCGAAACCTGATGGTCACGGAAAATAGCAATCCGGGCATTCTTGATTTCCAGGATGCCGTAGAAGGGCCGCTGACCTACGACCTGGTTTCATTGCTCAAGGATTGCTACATAAAATGTCCGGCAACAGAAATAAATCGAAGGGCCATGTATTTTTTCGAGCGATTGAAAGCTGAGCAAAAAGCCGGACTAACCCTAAAAACTTTCCTGCGCCGGTTTGACCTGATGGGTGTGCAACGACATCTCAAAGCGGCCGGCATATTTGCACGTCTTCTGCTTCGCGATGGCAAGCCGGACTACCTGAAAGACGTTCCCAGAACGCTGAGCTACATCGTCGACACTGCGCCGCAGTATGCAGAACTACGTTTCCTGGAGGACTTGATCGGCACGCGCGTGCTGCCCCGATTGGCGGACGTGCAGCGGTGATTGCAATGATACTTGCGGCGGGCAGGGGCGAGCGGTTGCGTCCGCTGACCGACACGGTGCCAAAATCGATGGTCGAGGTTTGTGGCGAAAAACTGATTGATCGTCATTTATACATGTTGGCCGATGCCGGCGCAAAAACGGTGGTCATCAACCTGGGATGGCTCGGCGAAAAAATTGTCGAGCACGTCGGTTCGGGAAAAAGGTTTGGCGTGCATGTTGTCTACAGTCCCGAGTACAACAACGTTCTCGAGACGGGCGGTGGCATTTATCGCGCGCTGCCATTGCTTGGCGACGCCCCGTTCTGGGTGATAAATGCTGATATTCATACGGATATGAGTCTTTCGGCAGACGAGATGGCCGCCGACGCAGTCGCACACCTGGTGCTCGTCCCGACGCCGGATCACAAGCCGAAAGGCGACTTCAATCTCGTTGCCGACCGGGTGCGAAACGACGTCAACCCGGCGCTTACTTTTAGCGGCATCGCGAAGTACCGGCCAGAATTTTTTGCCGCTGCATCGGGTGGGCGGTTTTCTGTCTCCCCGATGCTGCGCCAGTTTGCTGATGCAGGCAGACTGAGTGGAAACCTGTTTACGGGATCCTGGGAGGATGTTGGAACGCCGCAGAGACTGGCGGAGCTCAATCGCCGCTGACGACCTGCTCGCCCTGCAGTTTCAACTGGTACAGCAGACGGTCCTGAACCCTGGCGAGGATATCTTCACGTGCCGCTGCGATGCCGATTGCCCGCAGGTTGCTAACCTCCAGATCGCTGAAGCCGCACGGATTTATGCGTGAAAATGGCGCCAGTTCAACATCGATGTTGAGCGCCATCCCGTGGTAACTCGCACCGCGCCGAATCCTCAGTCCAACGCTGGCGATCTTCCGTCCGTCGACATAGACTCCGGGTGCGTCTTTTCGTGCGTTCGCAGTAATGCCAAAGTCTGCGACAAGATCGACGATGCACTCTTCAAGACCCGAAACGAGATCGCGTACGCCGAGGTTGGCACGCTTCAGGTCAAGCAGCGGATAAATCATTAGCTGACCAGGTCCGTGATAGGTGACCTGACCGCCACGATCGACCTGGACCACCGGTATATTACCGGGCGCCAGGACGTGTTCCTTGCTGGCATTCAGTCCAAGCGTAAAAACGGGGGGATGTTCGGTGAACCAGATTTCATCGGGCGTCTCGGGGGTGCGTGTGTTCGTAAACTCCTGCATGGAGCGCCATAGCGGCTCATATTCCTGTCGCCCAAGCGAGCGGACGACAATCATAAGGCAACCAGGATATCGTCATGAGCCGTCAGCGCGCGATAGATGTTATCGAGTTGCTCCTGGCTTTCGGCGTTGATCGTTACCGTCAGTGAAAGGAAGTTGCCGTTGCTGCTCGTGGCGATCCTGATCGCCTCCTCGGGCAGCTTCCCGGCATGGACCTCAACCAGGCTGATCGCGGTCTGGTGAAAACTCTCGCTATTGCGCCCCATCATCTTGATAGGAAATTCGCACGGGAATTCGAGAAGCGATTCGACGTTCGAGTCAGTCATCTACTCGAACCAGAGTTTGACGCCGTCCCTGGTACGCTGCCAGAAAGTGCCCTCAGGATTTTTTTCCATGGCCCTGAGCGGTGTATTGAGCAGCTGGTCACCATCGAGGCTGACCTGCAATTCCGCTAGAGGCTGGCCTTCGGCAACCGGTGCCAACAATGTGGCGGGCATGTTCAGGACGGATTCGACGTTGTCGAATTTTCCCCGAGGGATGGTGACATACAGGTCTTCCGTCAATCCAAGGGGCGTCAGTTCCTTCTCTGCTTTCCAGATTCGTGCCTCGGCGATCTTTTCGCCGGCGCGATACAAAAGGCGTGTTTCAAAAAACCGGAAGCCGAAATTTAGCAGGGCCGCGCTTCCGTCTGTGCGGGTCTTGGCGCTGGCGGTACCGAGAACGACCGATATCAGTCGCATGCCATCTCTCTTGGCGGCAGAAACAAGACAGTAGCCTGCGTCGTCGGTGTGGCCCGTCTTCATGCCATCGACGCTGGGATCGCGCCACAAAAGCGAATTGCGATTCTGTTGTTCGATATCGTTGTACTTGAATGACCGGACCGAATACCACTCGTAGTATTGCGGGAACTCGTTGATGATCGCGCGTGCCAGGGTGGCCATATCGCGCGCCGTCGTGAAGTGGTCATCGTCTGGCAGTCCGGTCGAATTCTTGAAATTGCTCGCTGTCATTCCAAGCTGCGCCGCGTACTGATTCATGACCTGGGCGAAAACCTCCTCAGTTCCGGCGGTATGTTCGGCAAGCGCAACGCTTGCGTCATTGCCCGACTGCACAATCATTCCGAGCAACAAATCTTCAACGCTCACGCGGCTACCGACTTCGACGAACATTCTCGAGCCCTGGGTTCGCCACGCTTTTTCACTGACGGTGACGAGGTCGTCGAGCGCAATCTGGCCTTCATCGAGCGCCCGGAAGATGGCATACGCCGTCATCAACTTGGTCAGGCTGGCGGGGGCGAGCCGCTCGTCGGCCTGCAGCGAGGCGAGCTCTGCGCCGGAGTTGCCGTCGATGAGCAGGTAGCTCTTGGCACCGATTACAGGCGGCTGTGGAGCTGGCATTGTCTGGGCTGTGGCGTCAAAAGTTGCACACAGCAAAAATACCAGCGAAATCAAAGAGATTCGTAGCTTTAAAGGCATTGGTTCAAGCGAATTGTTAGCGATGGGGCGTATTGTAGCGTCTATCGCGGAAAAAGTGATACGCGTTAATTCAGCATGGTCATTTCGTCGATGCAGAGGGTGGGTATGTGTGTTTTCTCCCAGATCTGCTGTGCCTGGTGCCAGTTACTTTCCCAATACATGTCAGGTTTGATGCGCAATAGCGCATCGATCTTGTGGCGCGCGAAGTTTTCCGACCTGGACGCCTTGTCCGGCACATCCCACATCAGAAGTTCCTTGTACTGGACGGCGTGTTTTTCCAGCCAGCGCTCCGTCTCGAAACGATACTTCTCGAGACGGCAGGTCACTATGACATCGATTTCAAAACCGGGAATCAGGTAAGGATTGGCATTTTTCAGCCATTCGAGATACCACTCGTCGTCATCGTCGGCGCCGGGGGGCGGGTTTGCGCAGAGGACACCGTCCAAATCTACTGCCAAAAGGCCCGCACTCGCGTAAGAAGAAATCTTGCGGTGCAGAATATTCCATTCGAACGTCCGCGGCGGATCAATAATCTTGTAATACAAATCAGCGTTATGCTTGGTGTCATTTCGTACGATCAGCGCCGCACGTGTAATAGAAAATTCCTTGCCCGCCTCGGCGATGGTGTCCATCGCCTTTTTCATCGCGCGCCCCTTATCCACAGAATCATCGATCAGGAGAATGTGATTTATTTTGTCGAGCGACAATTTTTCCCCGGCTCGTGAACTGTGCCAGTATTTCCCTTCCTTTAGCAGGTCGGGGGTCGTCAATCCTTTACCCAGCTTGAGAGCAACGACGCTGGCAACCAGCATGCCGCTCCGCGGCACGCCGACGACGACATCGTATCGTCGCGGAAAATGCTGGATCCACTCTGCCGACCATGCGGTCGCCTGGTCGATAGTAACAAAATTGAATTTCTTGCCGGTGAGCTGGCGCTTGAGATTTTTTGAGCGGAGGAAGGCCCGACTTAAAGCCGGGTTTTCCGTTTTACGAATTCTTTTTCTCAAATTCCTGTAGCGCTCACGCATGAACAGCAGTGAGCGGTCGACCGGACCGGCATCGCCTTTCCATTCAGATTTTCTCAGGTAATTGAGGATCTTCTTTTTCACACCAGGGTCTCTGTACACAGGTCAATTGATTTTTGGAGCATACACAATACTACGCAAGAGCCGAAATGTTCCCTCTTGGTTACATATTCCGGGGCGTGGACGGAACGGGTCAGCTGTGGCGACGGTCCTGGGGCAGTCACGGTCCGTTCCCCGACCGGCCAATGGCTCTCGTTCACCGCCGCTGGACTTGTACCTTGCCGCGGTCTCCCCTGTGTCCGACATGCAAAAGCCGTAATTCGAATATCAGCTCATTTGGCGAAGAAAAGCCGAATTGACGCGAATTTATTGATCCCTTGACGAAATCGCGGTGCGCACCTATCGACACGCGCGGTCCGTATTACCTACTATTGGACGCTGAGATAACGATTGGAGTCAGCGACGTCATGTCATTCAGGCTTACGTATTCAACCATGTTCAATCCGCCCGCGGAGTTGCATGAGCGTTTCGATGCGGCAGTTGCCACGGTGCGCGACAACCTCGGAGCTTCATACGGTCATTTCATTAACGGCAATGATGTGGCGTCCGGGGATTTGGTTGACGACTTTAGTCCCATAGCTACTGACTGTGTGTTGGGGCGATTTCCCGTCGCAACGGCCAGCCACGTGGAGCAGGCTGTTGCCGCTGCTGAAGCAGCATTCCCCGACTGGCGAGCGACACCCTCGGCGGAACGGAATCGCCTGTTGCGTCGCGTTGGCGAACTCATCGAGAAAAGGGTCTACGAGATCAGTGCGGCTGTCGCGCTCGAAGTTGGAAAGAACAGGATGGAGGCGCTTGGTGAGATCCAGGAAACAGCAGATTTTTTCTACTGTTACTGCGATGACTTTGAAAAACACGGTGGCTTTGACCATTCCCTGCCCGACGATCCGTTACCGGACTTTGCCAGCCATAACCGGTCAGTAATGAAGCCGTATGGCGTCTGGTCGATTATTGCGCCGTTTAATTTCCCTTTCGCACTCGCCGGCGGGCCGGTCGCGGCGGCGCTTGTTACCGGCAACACCGTTGTCGTAAAAGCGGCCCCGGATACTCCGTGGGCTGTTCGACTGCTGGCGGAATGCATGCGAGATGCCGGTGTTCCGGCGGGGGTTTTCAATTATCTTGCCGATCCCGATGACTCTGCAGGTCCTTTGCTGGTTGATCACCCTCGGGTTTCCGGCGTCACATTCACCGGTTCTTATGACGTCGGTATGCAGATTTGCAGAAAGTCATCGGCAGGGGTCTATCCCAAGCCGAGTATTGTCGAGATGGGCGGAAAAAATGCCGCGATAGTAACCGCCAATGGCGATCTCGACAGAGCGGCGCTAGGCATCATGCGCTCCGCTTTCGGCCTGAGCGGTCAGAAATGTTCAGCGCTATCTCGCCTGTTCGTTGAGGAATCCGTCGCCGACGCCTTGATTGGGAAATTGCGGCCGATCGTCGAAGCGATCAAGATCGGAGATCCGACGCTCGCCGAAAACTATATTGGCCCGGTTGGCAACGCGGACGGCTACAGGAACTACAAGAGGTACGTTCAGGAATTGCGTAACAACGGAGCCACGATCATTGCCGGTGGTGGCGCTCTGACGGACGGTGACCTGGAGAAAGGTTTCTTTTGTGCACCGACGGTCGCAGAGGCACCGCTTGATCATCCCTTGTGGAAGCAGGAAATGTTCGTTCCCATCCTCATGCTAGCCCGTGTGCCGGACAAGGAAACTGGCATGCGGCTTGCGAATGACACCCATCTCGGCCTGACCGCCGGCTTCTACGGTAACGAAGACGAAACGCGATGGTTTTTCGACAACATAGAAGCGGGCGTCACTTATGCCAACCGACCGCAAGGCGCGACGACCGGCGCCTGGCCCGGCTATCAGCCGTTCGGAGGCTGGAAAGGATCCGGAAGCACCGGCAAGGGTATCGCCTCTTTTTATTACCTGGCCGAGTATATGCGCGAGCAGTCGCAAACCTCAGTCGAGTGAGCTACGCCCGGCGTCACAGCGCTGAAAAATGCTTTCACAAAACCGGCGTACCGGCTCCTGGTCCAGGCAGAACACGTTGTCGCTCTTGATCGACAGGTGAAAGTCAGCCGCTATCCGAACGTTCGGGTACGCCGTGGCGGTGATATTCAGCAGGCGAAACGCGCCATCATCGAGCGAGTCAGCGGAGAATAGTGCAGGCACCGCCGGGTCGCCGGGTTCCGAATAAAAGTCGGCGATCGAAACGACTCCATCGACTGGATCCACAGAAAATGTCAGCGGGTCCCTACACTGTCCGTCCAGGCTCAGCCGATCCCAGGAACCGTTGAGGACCTCCGTCGATCGAATTCCGACATTGCCCGCCCTGCCAGCATCCGCCTTGTCCGCCAGATACCTCAGAATCGGCTCCAGTTCGTCGGCGATCGCCGGCGTACTTGAAAAAGCGGTGTCCAGCTTGCGTGGATCGAAGTCGCGGGTGACGACCGGTATTTGTTCCGCGTAATCCCGCAGCTTCCTTTGCCAGAGGTCGGCAGGCGTCATGCCAAATGCCGCGGAAAAGGAGACACTGGATGAAATTCCCGAATTCAGTTGTGCAAAGTACCGGTCCAGCATGAGCGAATGACTTTCACCCTGACTCAGCGTCAGATAGTGAAAGAGCAGCCAGTATTAGGCATACACGCGCTGAATCTGTTTTGGCTCCGTCAACTGATGCGCGTCGAAGCCGTCAACAATAAGGTCGTTCCAGTCCACGGCCGGCGCCGGATCATGGCTATAGCGAACGGGCATCGTTCCGATTTGGAACGAGTTGTTCCGCCTGTCAACGACGATTCCGGATACCAGTTCGGCGAAACCTTCGGCATACCACTGCGGATAACGGAACCAGTCATTGAACAACAGTGTATGCGCGAATTCATGGCGTACAACGATTCGCGCATCGGAGTCCCCGACTCCCTGGAGCGGCAGGGCAATCAACGCACGACCATCGATCGATTGCGCAAATCCGGCCATGGTCGACAGCGGGGCAATACGGGCGAATTCTTCGGCGGTTGCCAAAAGAACAGCGACTGTCTTCGGTCGTTCGGCAGGAATGGCGAACCCGGGCGTTTGCCCTGCCGCGGCACGGATATATTCCAGCTCCACGAGGACCGTCTCTACATCAGAGGCGGCGCCGTTGCTGAACGCGACAAAGCCGGAGTTTTCGTAGCGCTGCCACTGCGCCTTCTGCATAGCGCAGCAGCATTCCGTCAACAATGCCAGCACGAAGAACCCGCGCATCGAGCGAGCTATTTTTCGCAACGGTGCAGCACTCGTTGACAAAACATCGACGCCGGGACTTCGTCAAAGCACAGGACGTTTTCGCCGCGAATGGAGAGTTGATAATCTGGTGTCACCAGTATTTCGGGGTACCTTTTATTCGTGATGTTTCTTAGGATTAGCTCGGTGCCATACTGATGTGATATCGCAAACATCGCCGGTACGCGTTTGTTGTTGGCCGCGACGTAAAAGTTGTCGATAAAAAGAACGTCGCCACCATTCTCCAGCCGAAACGTGAGAATTTCCGAGCACTGGTTCGTGAAGCGCAGGTGATCCCACTTTCCAGCGG
>Ga0316195_10000004_pt1 | contig 54040 bp, 79 predicted proteins | sample Phised1_MG_FD_204937 | JGI IMG/M metagenome (GOLD analysis project Ga0316195, IMG submission 204937) | Coastal sediment microbial communities from Maine, United States - Phippsburg sediment 1 | ecosystem: Environmental > Aquatic > Marine > Coastal > Sediment | place: USA: Maine | collected...
TGCTCTAAATAGGTCGATGACTGGTTGGAATATCTTCTCTTTAACCCAATTAAACAAGCCTCGAATTATTCCATCTTCCCCAAATAGAGGTTCGAAAATATTCTCATCAATCCATCTAAAGGCCGCCGACATCGCTTCGGTAACCTTGCCGAATACCTCTTTAACCCCCGCTCCAAATCCCGGAAAGAACCCGTCAAGTATTGCAGGAATCAACTCAATAACTCCTTGAACTAAAGCAAGAGCTATTTCAGGAGTTGCCTTTATGAGTTCCGAGGTTATGATAGGAATGGCTTCGATAACAGCTTGGATGATTGCTGGAAGATTGTCGATGATTGCATCAATTATTTGAGGAGTTGCTTCGACTATCGCATCAATGATTGCGGGTAACCTATCTACGAAAGTGGAGATGATAGCTGGAACTTGTTCTAGAAAAGCTGCGACTATTTCAGGTATAGCAAGGATAAGTTCGGGAACAATTTGAAGGAACCCATCTAGGATGACAGGTATCTGAGATGCGATTGCTCTAAAGAGTCCAGGAACTTCGGGAATGATTGCTTTGAAAGCGTCAACAAATCCTTGAGTCAAAACTGGTATGATTCGAGGTATTTCACTTGTGATAGTTTTGATAATTTTGGGGAGGTTCTTGGTTAGAGCTTTGAAGAGTTTGGGAAGGTTTTTGATGATTGTTTCTACCAACCTTGGGGCTGATTCAGCGAACCTTTCTGCAACAACGTCAAGGTTTCTCACTGCGAGTTCGACTTGGGAGACAAAGCTTTGAGATATCTTATTGTCGAGTTCCGCATACTGGTCATAGATTACACCAACGCTTTTTTCGTTCTCCTTTAGAAGTTCTTTTCTCGCTTTGATTTCTTCAGTAAGTTGTTTGTCTTGCGTTTCAAAAGATTTCACCTTTTGGGAGAGCAGGAGTTCTTCTTTTTCTAGTGCTAGCTTTTGTTCAGCGATTCCTTTTCTAGCTGTCTCGTCTTTCTTGTCTATCTGTTTTCCTTCGATAGAGAGAATCTTCTTTCTTTCAGCGATGGAGTCTTTGAGTCCTGTGATTTCTTCGCTGGCTACTTTTTTCCTTTCTTCAAGAGAGGCAAGCTCCGAAGAAATCTTTTCGTTTTCTTTTGAAAGAACCTCTTCCCTAGCGTCAAGCTGTTTTTGATATGCTTTCTCTTCATCAGCGTTGATGCTGTTTAAAGCATCCCCGAAGTTCAAGAGGGACTCATTTAGACTTGTGGGAAGATTGGTAACTGCGTTGACTGCTTCAGTTGCAGCATCGATGAGGGAGCCTCCCGCAATCTTCATCCCTTCTTGGAAAAAGACTATGGAGTTTTGAACCGCTTCATTAAGTATCTCCGCTCCTTTGGCGAATGCTTGAGTTACTGCCTGCAATAACCCGCTACCTATTTCACCCAACTCGATATCCGGTAAAACTCCTGCCAGTCCTTCGGCAATACCTCCTACCAAATCTTTCCCTAGGTTGAGCCCAAACTCTCCAAGTTTAAATATGCCTTGAAGTTGTTGAGGTACTAAGGAAAGAGTTGATTCAAAAATACCTGCAAAACTATCTCTTATCGATTCAAGATTTTGTTTGGTTTTCGAGAGGTTCGCTTCGATAGCATCCTGGATTCTATTCTCTTCCTCTATTTCCTTTTGAACTCTCTCCTTAACAACTCTTATCTTTTCTTCATTAGCTTTCTTAACAGCGTCAAGTCTAATTTCTTCATCAATAGCGGCTTCATCTCTAGCAAATTGAGCTAATTCGTCTAGGGCTTTTACTTGTGCAGCGAAAGCATCCTTGACAGCCTTTTGCCTTGCCGCATCCTCCTGTTGAATCGCTTTGATTCTTGCATCGGCCGCAAGCTTGGCAAGCCTTAACTCTGCCTCTTCAGCTTTTCCTATTGACTTGAGTCTTGCGGCTTCGGCAACTGCGATAGCAACTTTTTGCCTTCCCTCTATTTGGGCAATCCCGTTTAGTTCGGTATCAGTATCGATTAGCCGATAGGCACCCGTAAGATTCTCTCCAACTGCAAGGCTATCCTTCAAAGTACCTTGGAGTTTCTTCAAACTCTCTTGATACTTCTTAGCTTCCTCCGAAGCTTTTGAAAGTTTCTGACTGGTTTCGACAGTTGTTTTGTTGGCCTCTTTTTCAGACTTGTTTAAGTCTTTAATGGCTTTCTCAGCGTCAATAGTTTCCTTTCGCATGGCTTCGGTAGATTGTTTGACGCTGTTTTGAGATTCGAATAGAAACTTTTGCTCATCAGATGTTTTACCAACCGACTTAATCAGGTTTTGATAGGAGTCCTTGAGAGACTTATTTCTTGCCTCGGACTCTTTTGTCACTCCTACGTTTTTCAGAGTTTCAGCCGAATCTTCTTTGACGGCTTTGACTTTTTCATGAAGAGCATCTTTAAAGCCTATGATAGTATCTTTAGCTTTCAGGATTGCCTTTTCTAGGTCTTTATCGAAAACACCGGCAACCGCAGCAATACCGTTCGTTAGGCTCTCAAAAGCCGGAAGTATTGCACTGGCAATAGTTAGAGCTATATCGAGGATAGTCGCATTGTAAAGCTTGATTGATGCAACCCCTAGGTTGAAAACTTGCTCAAGTCCAGAGAAAGCATCAATGAGGAAGTTCACTGCGGGAGCCAAGACGGTTAGCAAATCTTTAGCTACATCCAAGGCAAAGGCTGAGACTATTTCAAAATTGTTATAGGTATAGATTGTCGCTGCTGCTAAGGCTCCTAAGGCTGCTGCTGCCAAACCTATTGGGCCAAGAGCTGCGGTTAGAGCGACTTTCACTTTTATCAAAGCTGCAACCAATCCCCCCGAAGCTAAAGCTGCTGCTGCTTTTATTGCGATAAGGCCTTGGTAGGCTCCTACAGCTATCCCAATACCTGCAACCACGGCAGCGATAGCATCCGCATTTTCTGAGAGAGCCGAAACCAAATCTTTTACCGTTCCTGCAAACTCCACTAAAGTGAGCCCTGCGGTGGTTGCAAAGGAAACGATTTGTTCTTTATTCTCTTGGAATAATCGGGTAAGTTCCTCACCTACAGTGATAGCAATTTCTAGGAGTCCGTTGAAAGCAGGTTTTAGGGAGTCCCCTATTTCAGCTCCCAACGCTGCGAAAACTCCCCCAAGTCTCCCTATTTTGAATTCAGTTGTTTCCGCAATTTTGTTAAACGCCTCTTCGGTAACCGCTCCAGCGTCAAGAGCTGCGGTCCTCATTGCTTCCAGAGTTGAATTGAACTTCTTTCCGATAACGTCGGAAGTTGTTGCAACAACAAAAGAGCCCGCCTCTACTGAACCAAAAAGGGCTCCAATAGCGGAGGCACTTCCATCAGTAGTTCCCTTAATCTTTTGGAGGGTTCCTATGAGTCCATCAGTTTTTAGGGAAGCTTCGACCGAAGAGATCCCCGCTTTCCGTAACGCTTTTTCTAGGTCAGCCGTGGGTTTTGAAAGGTTGGCGAAAACTGCCTTTAGTTGATTCATCGCTACCGAAGTTTTCACCCCTGCGGTGGTTACCGCTGAAACGGATGAAAGAACCTCTTGAAACCCAACCCCCAATTGGGCGGCATTCGGTGCAACGTCGCCGATGGAACTGGCGAGCTCTCCAATTGTGGTTTTACCTGCCTTCATTGCTATGAAAAGGCTATCTGAAATAGTGGTTGCGGATTCAACTCCCAACCCATAAGCATTCATGATATTGGTAAGTCCGTCAACGGAAGTCGCCACATCGGTAACTCCACCAACTGCCAACTTGTTCGCTGCTGTCAACAAATCTTGAGCATTCGAAGCACCTACAGCACCCGACGAAATGGCTTGATAGTATGCTTTCGAAGTTTCAACGGCATCCGCTCCAAACTGCCTTTGAAAATTTAAAACTTCCTCGGTGAGTTGTGCTTGACTTTCAGCGGTTGAATCATAAAGAGTCGAAACCTCAGCTAGAGCACTCTCAAGCTCAACCGAAGCTCCAATGGTTCCCGAGTAAGCACTCCCTAGCAAGTCCAATGCTCGGGAGGCCAATTCAACCGCTGCCAAAAGTCCAGTCATGCTAGTAGATAACCCAATCGTGGAATCATTCAAAGCATCAGCATTCGCTTGAGCTTGACGGGTTATCAGGTTGATATCTATATCCAATGATTGAGCCATCTTAATTTCTCCTCAATAACTCTTTGCTTTCCCTTACAGTCTAAAGGAATTGAAGCTTATTTTCTATTCCTAGCTTTCCTTGCTTGTTTCTCTTCCTCTTTTCTTTTGTACTCATCAACAAAACCGTCTATCATTTCAATGTGTTTCATCAAAACGGCTGGCTGTTCAAGATATCCTCCTTTAAAAGGGAGAATCCCTCTCTTTAAGTTTTTCCAAATTCTCATGTAGTCAAAAAACAAATAGTGTAAACGTTGACACTCACAAGTGTAATATTCGAATATTTCACTTTCTCCCAAAGGTTTATCATGAATTACTCTGCATCTATTTCTTATCTTTTCTAGTTCTCTATGGTTATCTTTGGAGTATCTTTTCTCAAGTTTCTTTAGTTTTTCTTCACAAGTTTCTTGTTTAACAATGTAATAGTAGAAAGTTGGTTCCAACGTAGCAACGGTATAGAGGTCACCCCTAAGAAGCCACATAGCGATTTCAAATAGAGCAAGCATTAAAGGTGAGTCAAATTCAGGGCAATGGGTAGGAGTTTCAAGGCTGGTTTGTTGTGCTATCCGCAGACAATTTTTTTTACTATGACTCCTGGAATAGGTTCCCCAGTCGAAGGGTTTTTAACTGGCTCTCCTACCACTGGAACACTTTGAAATACCCCGCCTATTGTTAAACACATAGGGATAATGTTTGCTGGAACTAAGAGAGCATTTATACTTTTGTCCGTAATTTCCCCATTAACAAATTCGAGCTTAAACTCACTTCCATCGATTCTTTTTAGCCCTTTTACATCACAAAGTATACTTTTTAACAAGTCTTTAACGATACCGAGCACTTTTACAGTGTCTTCTTTTGCTTCGCCTAGCCGAGCCTCGTAACTAGCTGCTATTGTTACATTTGGTGGTTTAAAAGTATATTCAATGCCATTAATATCAACGGTTACACGGTCTTCCTGAGACAAAATTAAGTTGTTCATTTCCATCCTCCAATCAAAATTAAGAACCTCCCTGCTATTTTAGCAGGAAGGTGAATCACAAACAAGGTTCTGTTTGTGGAGGATTCGTTTAACTAAACGAAATATAGATATCACTGGGGTAAGTGCCTGAGGAATCTTCTCCCGATTGGAACTCGAGAGAATATTGCATAACCCCGTCAGCATCTTGCTCGGGAAGAGCAGTAATAATGGATTTCGGAATGAAGATTCCAAAAGCCTCTTTCTTCTCTCCTGTCGTACCTGTAGGGTTCCAAGCTCTAAGGAAAATGGGAAACTCGGTATTTCCATCAAACTTATCGAAAAGGTCAACCGAAGTTGTATCCAAATAAGGTGTCATGCTTCCCGATACGGCTCTCTCAGTAGCACGTTGAGCGATAACCCCATTAGCGTTACACGTTGCAGTAACTCGACCATTCGTGTTGTCGATAGTTAGAGACAAACTATTTACTGGTAGTTGAGCTCCATCAACATAAACACAAGCCTCCAATATTACAGGAGGTTCAGCGTTAGAGAAGGAAGGTGTCAGCCCACTAGAGGCTAGAGTTTGAGTGAAAGTCAAACCAGTAAGAGAGAAGTTGAAAGAAGCAAGCTGGCCCGTTTCGAAAGTATCCAAACTCATCGAGGACACTTTACATCCAGCTGATTGTTTCTTGATTGCATCTTCCCAATAGGAAGTGAAAGTCAAGCTAGAGTGTCCTGTGTTGGCACCGTAATAAGTTGTCACCTTCTCAATAACAACACTTGCCGAAAAGGCTGAACCTCCCGCAATAAGAAGAGTAATGTTTGCCGCTCCGACGGTATCATCAACTGCCGTAACTGGGGAAGTATGATAAGCTCCTGCCTCCAAAATCAAGACGATATCACCTACCTCAAAGTCGGCAATATCTGCATCCTCAATTTGAAGCTCAGAAGCGGTATTTCCCGTTGCTTTTGTGGTGACTTGAGATGTAATTTGTCTCTTTCCTCCCAAGAGACTTTTCATCAACAAATCATAATCGGGAGCCTCACCGGCTGTACCATTCGCTGCTGCCTCTACTGCTGCGGTACAGGAACTTGTTTTAATACCAGTCCGAGGAATTTGCCTAGCGATACCGCTTCTCAAAAGGGAACGTTCAACCGTTTCCTTGTCGGGGTTCATTTCGAACCCATCCGCTAAAATTCCTACTGCCTGACTCCCTAGAGTTGGGTCAACTGCTGTCCCTTCAGTTACTTCCTCAGTAACATACAAAACTGCTGATTTCCGTGAAACGTAAGCCATATTATCACCTCTTTTTCTTAAAATTTAAAACTTTACTGTCTTTACCTTCCAAAACTTTCGAATCTTCTTTAAACTCGAAAAGTCTATAGGAAACAACCTCTTCACACAAAACTCCCGCTCTAACATCTTCCACATCTTCCTCTTCAGGTATGAAAGGCTCTCTAGAGTTACTGTTCAAAGGAAAGAATCTTTTCTCTCCCAGAGTTTGAGTAATTTCGGATTCAACCTCTTCAATAGTATCCCCTTCAAAAAAAGAGGAATAAGCTATCGAATGCTCATAATCAACAAAAAGATTAACCATAAATAGTTTCATACTCACTCCTAAAACCACCTGATTCGATACTGAACAATGAAAGAAGCTTGAACCACAATAACTTTGTGATCTTCAATCAAAACAGCGTTCTCGATAGTGAACGGTTGGACGTTGGTCACATAGACCGGTGCTCCCGCTTTTTCCACCATGAAATCGGTTTCAATTTCTTCCATCTTCCCGGATAGAGTTATAACCTTTTCTCTTATTTCATCGTCGGTAATGCTTGCAGAGATATAGCTTTCGCAAAGAAGGAGTTCGAACCCTTGTCCTCTTGTGACTGCTTTGGTCTCTCCTGCTAGAGGGGTTGCCCCAACCGGTATTGAGCCATATCTCAAGGAAGCACCGTCAAAGCGGTTCTTTTCTATCCTGTACACGTGAGTCAATTTCTCGTATTCAGGTTCTAAGAGTGTTGCAAGTCTTGAATCAATACCGGTTTGAATGCCTTCAATGATACTCATCGATAAAGCCTCCCTACCCCTACCTCTTGCATCCCTTTCGATTTGTCTCCCTCTCCCGAAGCATCAAAAGAAAGATAAGCTAGAGATATTTGCTTTTCATACTCTCTCAAATAGAAAGCTGCTTTGACTGCCCAATTGTCTTCAGGATTGTCTGAAACTCCTAGGAGAATCTTGTGGAGAGCAAGATATCTCGCAGCTAGGCGAACTTCTTGGATGTCGAGGATATCAATTGCGGTTACCCTTACCCACTTCTCCCAATTCCTAGATAGCTTTCTCAACCCCCTATTTCTAAAGGTTTGAACAATATAGTCTCTAACTGAGGTGTGAATATGTGTGTAATCGGGTTCTCCTAATTTGAAATCGCTTCTAGAGACAGGTGGGTACTCTTTTTGAAGCTCATCATCGTCACAAAACAAAGCATTTATGGCTACAATACTCATAGCCGTTGTCGCTCCAGTGACTGAAATTCTTAACCAGTATCTCTCTATTCCTTCGTGTTCAGACTCTTCAAATTCATCCTCTTCGACACTCCATTGAACAAATCCCGAGCGACTGAAACCTAGGGTATCATCGTTTCTCGATTCGGAACCTATGGCGTTCCAAGAGGAACCGTCATACACTTCCAAAACAATATCACTAGGATTTGTGTTGAAAGCAGTAGCATAAAAATAAAAAGAGTAGAACCTCGCTTGATATCCAAGATAGAGGTAATCCCCGATGTAAAGAGTAATTGTTTCACTATCTCGACTAAAGTCACTGAGTTTTTGTGTGTAGTCCATAGTGCCTTTGAAAATGTTGAATCGGCTTAAGATATCTTTCATTGTCTCCCCATTCTAAAAATGGGTGAGAGAGCTTAAAGCCCAACCACCCACACAAAACTCAGTAGCTTGCTATTCCCTATGCGTTAGCAAGCTTGACTCCCCGGATTCCACTATCAAGAGTTTTCAACCCGTAGAAAGTTTGGAGAAGGAACTCATGTTTGTCACCCTTAAGGTTTCGATCTCTCTCCCAAGTTACCTGTTGTTGCCTAGCAAAAACAGCGTGAGAGCGGTGATAAGCAAGGGAAGTATTCTCAGTTACGTTTGTCGTTACCAGTACGGTAAACCCGAAAATACGGCCGATTTCCCCGTTCATAAGCACAGTATTTGAGCCGTACTTATCAGCATGGAGGAATTGATCAAGACCTAGCAAATCAGTTTCGTTATTGGGGTGGATTGCAAGAAACCGCTCCATAGGAGGAAGCTTTGCAATATTCAAAAGTCTCCGACACTCAAGGATATCCGATAGAGCAAGAACCGAAGCACTATCATATTCGATAGCGTGGTCAGGATTCGAAGTGGAGACGTTTGCCAAAGCTGTGTAAACATCTGCCTCAAGCTTTTGAACAAGAGCATCGGCCGCTCTCTGGAAGATGTAAGGTTCTTGAGTAATCACCGAATCGAGGTCGGCTTTAGTTTCCATTTCCACATAAACACCTTCTTGGTCGTCAAGAACAAGAGTGTCTTCAGTAATAGAGTATTTTTGAGCTGTATAATCGGAACCACTCGACTTTGACTCGGCTTCAAGCCCGCCAACTTTGAGATACTTTACTTGAGTATCCCCTTTCTTTACTTCAGAAGATCTATCCATAATAGTGGGAATCAACACAGCCGTTTCAGTCAAATAGGATTGTACCATTTGAGAGATTAGCGTGTTAGCTGCTTCCGAGGTAACCGTAGGGGTAATAACTCCAGGATCTAGTGCCATTTTTGGCCTCCTTATTTAAAAACTTTGTTGTTCTTGGAATATTCAAACAACTCATTAAAGTTCATGCTTGAAATATCCTTTTGGGGTGTATTTCTAGGAGCTGTTTGTGGGGGAGCTTCAGAGCCTTTAGGAACTTTCAAAAGTTCCGGGTACTCTCTTTTGAAACTTGCTGCATAGTCCTTGAGGCTAGCCGTTTCAATAGTCCCATCAGTCATGAGAATTTTAGAAAGGTCCACAAGGTTTTGATATTTGTCTTGTTTGAGTCCTCCAATCTCTTTAAGGAAGGCACCCATCTTTTTAGACTCAAGAAAAGCTGCTTTTTCAGCTTCCTGCATATCCTTAACCTTTTTGAACTCCTTCTCTTTTTCCTCATAGAGTTCTTTCCAGCGTTGTTGTTCTTTCAACTTCGCTTCAGCTTCCTTTTTGTTAGCCTCTTCCATTTCCCGCAACTTAGCATCAGCTTTTTTCTTCTCATCCAAAAGCTCCCGATACTTTTTATAAGCAATCGTCTCTTCTTTTGGTTCGGAGTTTTCCCCTTCTTTAGGATTTGCGGGATTGTTTGCCTCTTCAGAACCAATAACCTCAGATTTTGGCTCATTGCCCTCAGGGCTTGAAGGATTTTTTTCTGTCATGCTACTCTCCATCGAGCTAACGTTTAAACTACACCATGAGAATAGCATACACCATTTCTTTTAAATTATGCAATAGTGTCTTATTTACGTAATAACTTAATTATTTAATTACAAATTCCTGATTACGTTGTCTCTAGCTTCTTGAAGGATTCTAACCGCTTCTCTCACTTCGGTACGGGTAGCAAAAAAGAATTTTCTTTTTTCTCTATTGGGTGCTCCATCGTGGGCATATCCCGCTTTTCTATTCTCGTCTTCGGATTTGAAAAGGATGGTTACCCCTCCCCTTTCAGCTTCATATCCGATATCGTCAAGCATCTTCCCAGTGAAGGTAAGATTGGAGAGTCGGGGTCTCGTAGCACTGTGGAGCCTACCCTCGTTAGCTGCTTTTGTTCGGAGTAATATTGTAAGAGGTCTTAGAGTTGCAAGCCTTTTTCGAGTCCCATTGTTTCTATCGGTGCCGTATCCCGAGCGTGTTCGATTCTTAATATTTTCGGCTAGGCTCCTCCCAACTTTCTCCATCAAACTCTTGTCACTTAACCTGTCAAGGATTCTCCAGGGAAGGTCAAACGCTCTTCGAAGGTCTCGTATGCTACTCATTTGCCTCTCCCACTTCCTCAATTTCAACCCGTGCTGTTTCCGGTTCGGGAGATCTTGAAATCAAAAGCTCTTCGACTTTTTCAGCGTCAAACTTTTGTTGCAGTGTCTCGTATTTTTTAAAAAGTTTTTCCTCTTCCTGAGGAGTCAGGCCAAACCACTTCCTCCTGACTCCTATTTCTCCTGATTCATGGCCGTACCCTTTAGCTGCTTCCTCTTCCTCGGAAAACCCGATAATCACAAACTCTCCCGCTGTCGAGTTTATTTTCAAGGACTCTTGCATATCCCCCCAAAGTCGAAGGGTCACCTTATTTGGGTCCTTTCCTCTCAGTTGAAAGATTTCAGAGGATTTGTAAGCCTGGGAATAGCCTTGAAACCCGTTTCCCTCTCTATCAATTCCGCTCCTCGTCCTCTCTATTATCGTTTTGATTATCTCCCTCCCCAGCATTCCCGAAAGAATTGGAGTTAGGTTCTTGGGTTTCTTGAAACGGAATTTCATCAGGTTTTGGTACTCGCCCATTAGTTGATTCCTCCTTTTCCCTCTCTTTCATTATTTCAGAGTACAGGTTTTCTGCTACTTCCTTCGTTTCCAAATTGTGAAGGTCTTGGAGAGTCCTAACTTTTGAAGAAAACCCCTTATCGTAAAGCTCCAAAATCCTCTCTTGCCTCTCTTTGGGAATCTCAGGCATTTCATTGGAGGGGGTGAATGAAACGGTTACCTCTCCGAAAGAATAAGCTCGGCGGTGAATCGGTGCCATATTTTCTACAAGATGAAAAAGCTCTTCCTCTCCTTCCGCTAGGATATCCCTTTGAGTTGCCACGTCGTCGGTTACGTCACTCTCATCAATCATTTTGGCGATACCGCTTAATGATTGAGTTGACATTGCTCCCCCTTGAAAAGTCGGGCTTTTCAGGTTTTTCGTTTCAAGCCACAAAGCGTACTGGGTTGTCAGGTTCTTTAGAACCTCATCAACCGCTAGGGAAGGCTTCAATTCACCGATTTGTACCTTATCTATATCCGAGCCGGTAGAGTTGAAATTCCAGATAGCGTTAGGGCTCAATTCCATGTTTTTAGCTTCCAGGTTTACGGTGTACATAATCGAGAAAGCTTTATATTTCAAGGCAAAGTTGGAGTCGGTTAGAAGCAGGGGAAGCAGGGTCACCATTTCAAAGTCATCCTGATTTGACCTTGGCATGAGTTCCGTAGTGTCTCTCTTGAGGTAGACAAACGGGAGGACTCCGTAAGGGTTTTCTTGGATTTCCCCAATTTGGCCTTTTTTGATTTCAACAAAGAAGTCCATAGAATAGATGTATATTGTCGAGTTTTGAAGGAATACTCTAGCATTTACCTCGTTATTCATCGACACCTGTTGCTCTGGGTTTTCCTCGAAAGGTGCCTCGACAAATTTGATGAAATGGGTAGGCTCGTCCGGGTTCAAAGGGTCATCAGAGTAAACCAAAAAGGTGTGGGAGGGCAGGACCCGGACAAAGGGATCCTTGCTCAAGTCCTCTGGGAAAACGGGTTCGAGGGCACAACACTTACCAAGGTTCAGCATCTTGTTTGTGAGGTTTTGAGTTTTCCTAAGTTTGAAATCTTTGACCGCTGCCTCAATATCCTGTTGCCCGTCAGCGGAATAGGTTATTTCTACTCCCGAATAAACTTTTGAGAGCTTATTGATTATTTTCGGCAAGAGGTTGATGGTTGATAGTCGGCTAACCGCTTCCTCTTTAGAAGCCTTTCCTTTGAAGTTTTGCCTAATCCTTGTTTTGAGGTAGGGAGTCAGGTTTTGATTGAAGATATCATAGAGCTTGTAAGCATAGTCTAGGTATTCAATCTTGGATTCCACATATCTCAAAATAGTTTGTATTTCGGTATTGTCCATTGATTCCTCCTTATAGGTAACGAGGTTGTTCTTTCATATGGTTTATGAACCTCTTGATAGGTTCATAGTACCAGAGAACATAACCCAAAGCATCTGAGATATGGCCTAGGTCAGTATCTGCCCCGTCGTCGCAAAACCTTTCAAGGTCTCTAGTGAGTTTCTTGCACCTGGAGTGAATCCTTATTTTCCCTTGCTCCAGGAGCCTATTTACGTTGTTGAAACGGTCTTTCCTATGAGGGTTGGAAACTCTTGCCACGTTGAAATATTCTTTCAAGATTTGGTGGTCACTCATAACAGCACTCGTTTTCATGGCTCTCCCGGTAGCATCGGGAATGATTAAAAGGTCTCTCCCGTAGTTTTTCATTATGTGCTCCCGCATTTTGTAAGTGTTGCTTCTCTTCAAAAAAACTTCATCCCAGACCCAAAAGACTCCATTCCCATCTAAGTAACCGACAACCGCAGTCATCGGGTTAACATTAAAGTCCATACCTACCCATGTAAGCCTTTCAGCGTTGAACCCTTTTTCTACAACATGTTTTTCTTTATTGAACATAAAATAGGTTTTTGTTGAGCCGATACTTAAGAACTCTCCTTCAATCTCTTGAGCCCTTGTTTCCGAATCATAGCTTGATTCCAGCATTTTCAGATAGGCTTTTGGGAGGTGTTTGTTTGCATAGGAACTTGTTCGATGAAGTACCCGAGAGCCTTCATTCTCCTCAATCATATATCGAAAAAACCAATTCAACCCGTTTGGAGTTGTCGCTCCCCGCATTCGGAGGCTACCGTTTTTATCCCTTAGTCGGCCTAAGAAAGTTTTGAAGTTCCTTTCATCCCAATAGGCCAGCTCTTCGCAATAGAGAGAAGCAATTTCCACCGACCTCATCTTGTCGGCTCCCTCTTGGCTCCTCATCAAAAGCTCAGTACTCCCATCGACAATAAATTTCTTGTGCTGCTTTTTGAAGTCAAAAGGGATTCTCATTTCCTCAAAAAAAGCCTCGAATCCGGGGATGGAAGTATCTTCAAGCTGACGATAGGAGAGAGCTGCAAAGCAGTGCTTCCCTAGAGGATAAGGTATTACTTCATTTAAAATTTGGGAGAGCTGGAGAATAAAACTCTTCCCTCCTCCAAGACCAGAGCATAAAACGGCTTGCAATGCCTTTTCTTGAAAAAACGTCATTTGGTCAAGGTTCAGAATGTAATCGCTCATTTTTTACCACTCTTTTCTGAGGTAACGTTTATCACGATAGATTGTTTGGTTTTCTCTTCTTCAGGGTTTTCCTTTTGCCCTAGGATTTGTTTCCCAAGCCAAATAAGCATGGATACGTTTCCCTTGGTAGCTGCTTCCCACTGAGACCTCCTTAGAGAAACTTTTCCTTGCCCCTTACCAATGTTGAAACATTCTTTATACTCTGGGATTCCATGCAAGATAGCTTCGGGAACATCGAAGAAACTTGCTATTTCAGCATGGGTACATCCTAGGCTTGCCAGTTTTTTCACCTTGTCTAGGTCAACTCTTGACTCCCATGTTCCCGGTTTTGGGTCGAACCTATAAGGTAAAATCTCTGGATGCTCTGGAGGGGGTTCATAACCGTGTTCTTTTTTGAACTCCTTGGCTTTTCGTTTCCTATCGTTTTCCTTTTTCTTAGCATCCCGTATCTTCTTTTGTCTCTCTAAAACAGCTTCATCTTGTTCTTGTTTGGCAACTTCAAATTTTTCAGCTAAGGTTTTTTTCCGTTTCATAAATACCTCACAAATTCATATTCCTCTCTATTAAAGGTATCATCAATTAGTATTTCAATCAGCCCACCTTTTTCCATGTTTTTTTCCATGATGTTTTTATCGACTTCGGTAGCATTCATTTGATAGACAAAGCAGTCTTTATCTTGGTTGAGTCTCAAAATCCTACCAATAGCTTGGTTGTTTGTTGCCGGGTTCCAAGCCAAATCATTGAAAACGAGTCTATTGGCTTTTGTAAGAGTAAGGCCGACTCCTAAAGCTTTGATAGTTCCTACAAGGTACTTTCCTCCCCCTCCCGATTGGAATCTTTCAGCGATTTCAAACCTCGAAGTCGCCTCCATTTCCCCGGTGATGCAAGGGGCATTCAAAGCTTCAGCGATGTTTCTCGCTGCAAGAACATGGTCGGTGAGAATCAATACAAAGTCGTCTGGAGCCTCCTCGATAAGGTTCTTGGAAAACTCTACCGTTCCTTTTACTTTCAAATTTGCATAGAAAGCCTTCATCGTCATATAACTCGGGTTCAAATCATCCTCTAGGTCGGCATACTTGGAATAGTTAGACCAAGCATCCTTGAACTCCTTTTCTTTTTTAGCGGGAACTTTACAAGCTAGGTCAACCTCTCGAGTTTTCAAAACCGGGAGCCTCCCTATATCTTTCAGAGTATGACGCATAGAGGCTTTTTTGAGTTCCCGTTTCAACTCCTTCTCATTTTTCAAGCCTTCGAATTTGATAACTTGTCTCCCAGCTATTCTATCAATCCTCTTGAAAGTAAAGTGTTCGCAAAACTTCCAATAGCTTTCATACTTATCAAGAAAGTTATCCTTATTTATCAAGGCTAATAGAGAAAAAAGGTCAGGAACTTTATTCATCAAAGGCGTACCAGTCATACCTACCAAATATTTAAGTTTTGGGGCCTTATCGGTATAGTAATGGGCGGCTTGAGTTATCCCCGCTTTTGGGTTCACTATCTTGTGAGCCTCATCGAAAACGACACAAGAAACCTCCTTGAAAAACTCCGGGCACTTTTTCATCCTTTCGTAACTCATGATAGCAACGCTTTTGGAGCCCCTTCTAAAGGAGTCCGCCGAGGTGTTTTTGTCTACAATAAGAGTCCCTAATCTAGGAAAAAACTTCCTTGCTTCGGATTCAAGGTTTTTGGTTAAGAAGGCAGGACAGATGAAAAGGGATTTCTCCCCCTTTAAAGATAGTTCATAGGCAAGCTTCAAGATAGGTAGGGTCTTCCCGGTTCCCATTTCAGATAAAATGAGACACCTTTTATTTTCTTTAATGAAGGTTAGGGTCTCCTCTTGGTGAGGGAGTAGCGAGAAATCCATTACGTTCTCTTTTTCTTGAAAGGGTTTTCTGAGGTGGAAGAGGTTTTGGGTTTTTTAGGAGTCTTCGGTTTTTTTGCCTCCGTAGGGGGAATCGATTCCTTTGTCTCAGGGAAAGTTTGCTTCACTCTCTCAGCTTTCTCTTTCTTCTTTTTGAGATGCTTCCTAATCCTTGCCTCCGTTTCCCTTTTGTATTCTTCATAGTCTCCGTTAAGCTTCGCTTTAAGGATGAAGCTTTGAGTGTAAACACACTTCCTATGAAGAGGAACTTTAACCATATTTTCTGGTTTACTGGGGTTCCTTTTTAGAAAATCTTTATACTCCTTTGGCTCAAACTTCCCGATTCCTTGAAGTTCGACCGACTCTCCGGCAAGGAGGCATTTTTCAATTACAGTAAGGAAGTCGGTTATCAACTCCCCGCAACCTTTGGGGTCAATTCCTGTCACTCCTGAAAGGAGTTTGGCCAAATCTCTCTTAGTTCTTTTAACTTTCAGGTCCTTAGTTTTCATCATATTCCTCCACAAAAAAAAGGACTAACCCGTGAGGCTAGCCCTTATCATCGAAATTAGGTTTTCCGCTGGTTTTTTAGCTTCCCTCTTTCGCCTTATTATACTCTTCGGTAATCAAGATTTCAACTTTTTCATTTAGAGTACCATCTATGAAGAATACAGTTTCCTCATCTAGCATCCTATTCTTAGCTGCTTGTGCTGCCTTTGAAATATATGGCTTTTTTAGTTCACTTTTACTGCCGCAAAGCTTTTCAAATATTTTAGCACACTCTTTCTTCATTCGAGGGTCACCAGCAACATACCTTTCCCCCTCAATCGGTTTCTCTTTTGAACCTATTTCGGGTTCCTTCTCTTCCTTTTTCTTTCTTGGCTTCCTTTCTTTTTTTGGCTTTTCTTCTTTAGTGGGTATTGGTTTTGATGGTTCGGGGTCAGTAATCACCTCTTCCTCTTCCTCGCTATCCGCAGGTCGGTTTTCACTTCCAACCTCTTCAGCTCCAGTTGGGCTTCCCTGTGTGGGTTTATCTTTTCGGGGTGCTTCCAAGTCCTCCAAATCCAATAAGCTGCTATCTTTTTTCTCAAACAATGCGATATATTCCCTATAAACGCTCTCTACAGCTTTATCAATGAACTCCTCCATCGCTTCGGGGGTTACGGGACTCCTATTTTCCTTGTCTGTTTTTGGTAGAGGGAAGCAACAAACTTTTTCGATAGAATAGTTCGAAGTTTTTTCTTTCCCTTCAATTTTTACTGGGATGAAAATAAGCCCAAATTGCCAATCTTTATCTATGTTTCCAACTGTAATATTTTTAATCATTTTTCTTACTCCTAAAACAAATCTTCAAGGTTAAAATCATCCTCATCGGTTTTTGGTGCCGAAACTACTTCATGCTCGGGAAGAGGAGTCAGTACCGGCTTAACCGTGTCGAGGGTTACTATTTCCAGCTCTTTTTCAGACTCAGTATAAGTTTTCCCATAGCAACGGCTCCAATATGGGCAGGGTCTCATATAAGAGTAGCAGGAGGCTCCCCCGAAAACTCTAGGAGGCTCAAGAGTCTTGTCGTTTCGGTAGATGTTCAAAGTTTCGATACTTCGAATATGTTCCGACTTAATCTTTTTTGGATCAAGGCCTTCTTTTGGTATCACCGCTTCGACTATTTTCGGTTTTGTCCTCTTAGCGTAAGCCTCTCTAGTCTCTCCCGCTTTGACCACAGCCGTTGTTTTAAAAACCACTGTGTAGCGGACTCCCATGAATCGCTCATGAGCAAGCCCTAGCTCTTTTTCGATGAGTTCCAAAACTTCGGGATGAGCATAAACGTTGCACTGCCTATCTCTTGATAGTCGAACGTACTCCTTTTCTGAAATCCTGCCGGAAGTTTTGAGGTCTCGAATCCACCAGAAACCGTTTTCGTCGACACAAATTTGGTCGATATATCCAAGAAGCCAAGGAAGATCAATTTTGAACTCACAGCAAACCGTTTTGAGTTTTTGTTTCTTAGAAAAAGCATAAAGGCTTTGGATTGCTGCAAACATAGCGAAAACCAGTTGATTGTCCTTCATCTCTTGAAGAGCAATCTTCCCGCTCTCCATTTTTCTCATGAATCCTTGCTCTAGCAAGTGAGCTTCAAATATCTTTTCAGTGTAATTTTTCCCATTCCAATCAGTATCTTCCATGACGCCGTGAACAACTTTCCCCCACCGAAAAGCAGTAGTGTCGTCCGAAGCATCCTCATCGATAGGAAGCCTATAAATTTTTTCCGCAGCATAGCGAAAAGGGCAAGTGAGATACGTACTCTCCGCTGAATAACTCAGTTGAAAAACTTCGTTTCCTAAACTCATATCCGACCTCCTTACATATCTACATCATCATAATCGTCATCATCATAATCGTCGTCGTCGTCATGGTCTCCATAAGAAGTGTCTTGTGATGGAGGTGTCACCTTGCTCATACCTGGTTTTCGATCTTTTTCTTCATCTCGATAAACCTCAAACTGGTGGGCACTGAAACCGTTTTTGAGTGTTTCTTTTCCCTGATAAACAATCTGGATGTAGGCTCCTTTTTCAATACCATCGAGAATATATTTTAGTTGGCCTGAGAGTGGAACTCCTTGAAGTTTTCCATTTCGGTTCTCAATAACGAGAGTATAGTTATCATACCTCGCTGAGTGCTTTTTCTCTTTAATCCACCCCTCAATATGTTGCCCTTTTTGGAACTCAGCCCATTTTAGATATTTGATGTTACTGTTAATTTTTTGTAGTGCCATGATATAGCTCCTAAAATTAAAAAAGGTTGTAAATTTGTAGAGCAATAGCAAGAAAGGATACGATATGCGATGTTTTGAACGCTTTTTGTCCTAGTGTCTTTTTCCTTAAAAATTTAAGGGCTTGACTGATTGACTGATTGTTCTACATCCATAAAAATACATTTGGATGAGACTCTTGTCAACCACCACTGCGTAATTTTTTGAGAATTTAGGCAAAAAAAAAGAACCTACCAGACTCCCTCATTGTTTTTTCTAACAAATTCGTAGGCTTCTAAAGCCCTCGTTTGAGGCCAAGAACGGCAATAAAACATATCGGCTCCATACTCCTTTACGATCTCATCAAAAGGAGCTTCAGAAAGAAGCCAAATTTCTAGTGTAAGTGAAAACCAAGAATAAATTTTTTTACCCTTGGTTTTCGAAAGTCTGGCAGCAAGAAAAAGTTCATAGGCTCTGTCTTCATCTTGAAAAGAGCCTAGGAAAGCTAATTTTTTTGAATTGAGACCGCCTATCAAGTCGATTTGTTGGTGGGAAGAAAACCAAACGGCTTGAGTTCTTTTATCGAAAAAAACATACCACATATCAGTCACCTCCAAACAAAAAAAAAGAGTTAGAGAAGTTACTTTTTAGCTTCTCTAACTGCACTTCTTAGCCCTTTTGATGCTCGATACTTAGCGTTACGGCCTTCCTTTTTTACTTCAGCTAGTTCATTTTTCACGAAATGGTGCAAGATTGTTCTCAAATGGCCCTCAGCCACATCTTCAAGATGTGGCTTTAGGTCGGATACTGAAAGGTACTTTCGACTTTCAGTAAGCTGCCTAGCCACTTGTCCCCATTTCGTTTCAAGCCCCCTAGCGAAAGTCGGTTTGATTTCCGAGGTAGAGGAAGTCACTTTTTCCTCTATCTCTTTTGATTGAACCACCTCAGCCTTGGGGGTGCTAGGGGCTTTCTTAATTACTCGTTTTGATGTCACTCTCATTTTCGTATCCTCCACAGCGAGAGGGTGAATTCCCTCTATATTACTTTTCGTCAGGATACTGGAAAACTCAAGCATAACTTTGCGGTATCTCACAGTAAAGTTAACAACTGTTTGAATTCAAAAGATTAAATTTTCAATATAAGGGAGATTAATGGAGGTTTTTAGTAATTTCAAGGTAATCGATTAGGGCATTCATAACCTTCGAGTTTTTTCCGAACCTTGCGAAAAAATCCGCAAAAAACTCGGCATGTTTCGAAGGCACTTTTACAGAAGTCCAGGTGCTTTTTTCTTTTTGAGGAGCTTCTTTTATCCCTTCAATCATTTCGAAAGATTCTTTTTCTGATAGTCTCCCGAGATTGATGCACGGGATTTTTAGGGAAGAGGCTAGAAGAACCAACTTCCCTCCCTCTTCCCGTATGATTGTTTCTCGAAATTCGGGAACCTCCTCAGGAATAGAGAGCTTTCTAAGGGGTACTTTTTTTCTCATCTCTCCCTCTTGTTTTCCTGCGGTTGTTTTCTATCCCCATAGCTAGTATTTGAGTTGGAGTGATTTCCTCTCCCATGAGATAGTAATACTCCCGGCAAAAGAAATAGAAAATGGCCGATACTGTGCTTGCCACCTCCTCGGATATCTTTAAAAAGGAGGTTTCACACTTCTCAAGCATTCCCTTCCTTACATTCTGCAAGAGCAGACCCACGTGGAATTGGTTCCATTCGTCGTCTTTTGGGAAGGCTTCCTGCAGAATCTCATCCGATAGGAATTTGCTTGAAAAAGAAGAGAGACCCATCTCTTCGGAGGCTCCGACGACTAGACTTAGGTAAAAACAAATATCTCCCAACTCGGAGAGCTTTTCATCTAGCTTGACTTCGGTAGTCATGCCGTACTCCGCTGCTTCGGAATAAACTCCCAGGACTCCACAAAGAAGTCTCTCTCTAACCGGGTTTTCTTCAAATCTATGCTTTACGTTTTCGAGGTAATAGTCTCTTATCTTCTCTAGCATTGTCTCTCCCTCAAATCAAAAGAGCTTTCATAGAGTTTCATATCGCTCAAATCAAGGAAACCACTGAAAGCTTCAGGTTCATAGAGAGACACTTTGAAAGGATGTTCCCCTTTCACTAGGTATTGATGAAAGTTTGCACCGAAAGCCAGTTTCGAGCAATCCATTGGAGCCCGCCCCAAGAGATACTCCCAGTCAATCCTTTTCTCTTTTGCCCTTCCTTGACTCCCATAGGGGAGTAGAACAAAATGGTCAACAACGTCCTTAAAGATTTTGTAGCACTCCAAGAAATACTCAATAGAATCTTTATCCGAGATAATAAGATGCAGGTTCAACTTCATTCCTCTTGAAGCAAAAGATTGAACAGCCATCCTCCATTCAGCGTTCAAATGAGGATGACAGGAAACGGCTACCCCTCCACAATACTCTATCGTAGCATTGATGATATCTTTGCAGACAAGTCTTCCATTTGTAGTGTAGTTTGGTTGAATCCCAAGTGACTGGAAGGTAGCCAAGAGGTCAAGAAATTCTGGGTGGGTTGTTGGCTCCCCTCCTCCAATTGCTACTTGAAAAGGTCTTTGGTTCGGCTCCATGGCTCCAAAATATTGTTCTATTTTTTCACAAATGTTGTCAAAGTGAGGTTTCTTATCTGTCGAATCCATGTAGCAATAGGGGCACTCTCCCGTGCAGTAATCCGTAATCTTCACATCGTAAAATTCAGGGAATTTTACTTTTTCTATAGGTTTCGAACTATCTAGAGCGATTCTTACTGTTCTCCCTGTTTGAGGGAAGAAAAACGCTTTATAGTTACTTTCTTGTTCAATTCTTACTTTCATTCGTACATCTCCTCAGTCCTAATAGACTTCAAAAGGTCTTCGACTTTTCTACTATCTCCCAGCCCTTTGAGTATTTCTTGAATCAGTTCTTTTGTGTAGATGACACTAGAACTATTCGTTATAACGTCAACTAAACTGTGTATTTTTAAAGAAAACTTATCCATTGTATTCCGCCTCATGTGTGGGAGAGTTTAAAAACGCTACCAGCCTCCTAGCAATCGGTTGAAACCTTTCTTCTTTAGCTTCAATAATGAGGCTTGTTTCATTTCCGCAACAACTCCACTCTGGAGAAGAGTCCTCCACCTCAAAGTCAATTTCGAATAGTTGGTCTACCTCTCTATCTTCTCCAAAAGCTTTAAGGATTTCTTGAATCAGTTCTTTAGCTGGTTCAACACTCGAAGCTTGATATGAGTAGATAACCGTTGAGCTATTCGTTATTATCTCAACCACACTATGAATTTTTAGCTTAAATTTCACATTATCCATAGCTTGCATCACTCGAAACGGAGTTTAAAAATTCATCCATTTTTTCAGCCAACGCTTCGAAACGCTCCTCTTTCGCTGTTATTGTTAAATTCTCATCTCTCTGGCACTCATCAACATCTTCGCAATCTTCACAAGAACACTCGCAATCTTCCATATCCTCCCTCTCAATTTTAAATTCAAAAGCATCGTCAACGTCAACGTTTTCTCCCATAAGTTTCAAAACTTCTTTAATCAGTTCTTTAGCTGGTTCTAGGCTTCCACCCTGATAAGTGTAGATAACCGTTGAGCTATTTGTTATCACTTCCACAATGCTATGAATAGCAATTTTAAAACTTTTCATCAAAGTTCTCCTTATTTTTCTAGTAATAGTTTGAAAAACTATTTGTTATTTTCTTCCTTATTTAAAGTAACGCAGTCCTCACGTTGTGTCAACCCTCAGAAAAAGTTTTCTGGGTTGCCTTCCATATACCCTTTGAACTTCTCCACTTCGGAAACTGCTCGAGGGTCTATGTAGCGTTTTTGAAGCTTGCAAGGTAGGGAGATTTTTCTCACGGGTTCGCTTCTCGTAAAAAAGGAAAGTTCTTCTTTTCCCTCTTCAAGGCCGTCACCCCAAACGTCGGCTTCCAGGCGAACGTCGGCAACACTTCCCATCACTCTCCGGAAACCTTCAATCATTGCTTCTCCCAAAGCAAGAGCTGAACTCCTCCATACCTCTTTCCTGCAAATGATATAGAGAGCGTCATGGAGCGTGTAGATGACTCTCAAGGTTTTCTTTAGTACTGCTATTCTGTGAGCCTCCCTCATAATAACCCCTCCCCTCCCTTGAATAGGGGTGTTTTGAACGCTCTTAGCGTTGTCGTTGTCTCCAAACATAGTCCAACCGTCAGGGAGGAACAAAACTTTTTCCTCTTCATACTCTCTCAGTATGTCCCATTTATACTTCGTGTAGTCTGAATAAGTATCCTCAAAAAGCTCGATAAGGGTTTCAGCTTCACTCTCCGACACCTCTTCTTTAGCGGCAGCGGAAAGTTTGGCAGCTAGAGCGAAGGGTCCAGCCCCAAACTGCACCATCAAAGTTGTTGCTTTCAGTTTCTCCCGAATAAGCCCGTGGGTTTTTTTGGTAGCAGTTGGGGGTACGACTCCCGCTTTCTTCCCGAAAGAAAGATAAACATCTCCTTCCCGGTAAGAAGAGATCATCTCTTCATCTTCCGAGGCTAAGGCAGCTATCAAGTACTCTTCGGAACCATAATCGATCCCGATACAAACATAGCCTTCGGGAGGTTGAATCAAGTACCTCATCCAAGCCGCTTTGAGGGGAATGAAACCAGTTGCAGCGGGTTGACTCCTCGAGCTCTGGGAACCATAGTGATGGAAGTAAGGCCTTACTTTTCCATCAGACCCCACGTAGTCGAAAAAGTTCTTTTTCCCCTTTTTAGCCGGGAGGAACCCATTAAGAGATTTTTTCACTCTTAGAAATCTTAAAAGTTGCTCTAAATAATCCGAAGAAAAATCGTGCCTAGGGTCCCCACAAGCGGAGGAGATTATCTCTTCTTTAAGACTCGGTTTCTTGCTCTTCTTAGAAATCGGCCAATTCTTGAATCGGGGATCCTTCTTACCTTCTATCTCCTTCTCAATTAGCTCCTGGAAAGCTTTCTGTTTGAAATTCCCATCTAGCCTTTTCGGTTCCAAACGAACCCAAACGTTCCCGTTTTGGACCTTCTTTTTCTGCTTTTTCTCGGAAAAGTCGAACATTTGGAACCCTATTTGATGTTCCGTTTTTTGGTTGATATCTCTCTTAAGTTCCCTAAGAATGTTATCGACTGAAGCAGCGAAGTTTCGAGTTTGTTCGATGTTTACCGGGTACCCCTCATGAACCATCTTAGCTACCAGCATCGAATACTCTCCCCTTTTGATAGCCTGCTTGAGGTACTTCTTTTTGGGGAAAGGTAGGTGGGATTTTTTCATAGCCTGAAATATTCCAATAAAAAGGCTTTCCAAGCGGGCAATATCCGATTCGCAGTATTCCACTATTTCAGGCAAATCCTCTTCAGTAAACTTCTCCGATATGATGAGGTCTCTAACTCGATTCTTTCTTTCAGTGTCAATCAGCTTCCCTAGAATTTTATAGCAAGCTGCTGCAAGGGAAACTTGAGCTTTGTTAGACTCCCGCTTGACAGCATCTTCCTCGTCCTCGTTTTTTCTCTCCCACTTTGGAGGAGGTTTATAGGTAAACTTTTTCTCTCCATTTATGAGCTGCTTCCCATATTCGTAAGCGTCGTTTCGATTAAGGAGCATGGAATACTCAACCAAGGTATCTACCCATTGAAATTTAAGAGGATCGATTCCTAGAGAGAGAAGAGCCCTCCCCTCAGCTTCAGCGGCGTGGGCAATAAATATGGCTCCCATTTCTCTCAAATCTTCTAGTGTGTTTTTGAAGTCTCCTAAGGTCCCCCACTTCCCGAAAGAGTTCTTTTCGAAAACAAAAGATCTTATCGTTTCCTTATATCCGATGTTATATCTTAGAGAGAAGCAAACAACTCTCATTTTTGGCTCTGAAATCCGGGTGAATTCCGAGTCAATAGAAACGAAAAAACTCATTAGAAAAAATCCTCCACTGAGAAGTCCTGCTCTTGGTTCTCTTCCGAAAGTTCAACCGGAGAAGTATCGGGAAGCACCCCCTCCTCTTGGGTTGCCATTCGTACCCCTTTTGCCTCATTTCCATCAAAAGAACATCCCTCCAAGGAGCCTAAATAGGTTCCGATGTATTCAACGTGAGTTTGGTCTCTAATTCCTAACTCTTTTGCGAGGAATTTAGCGAACAACTTGTATAGGTCATATCTGCGAATACTCCCCTTTTCATCAAAAGTAAGCTTGGCATTTGTAAACCTCTCAGCTGCTTCAGCTGCGAGGTGTTTACACTTCTCTCTCTTCTCTTTTTTCATCTTGAAAGGAACGGGTACCGTAGTAAGACTAATCGGCTCCTCTCCCTCTTTTCTGTTATCCTCCATCCTCTTCTTTCGTTTTTTGTAGGCATAGTAAGCTTTTCCTAGGAGGTGATATCTCTCCTTAAAAAGTTGCTCTTCGAAATCGTTATCTGCAAAAAGTTCCTCATCTTTAGCGGGTTTTTTCGGGAGGCTTTCGATATTGAAGAGGAGAAGTCTGGAGTCAAAAGCTTTCGAGTTAACATCGATTCGGGGGTACCGGTTTGAAGCGACTAAAACCATAGCATTGGTTTTAGCTACGAAAGAATCTTGATTCTTTTTCTCCATGTCAAGATAGTCTCCCCCGGTAAGTTGAAAAAGGAGGCTATCAGAAAGAAGCGTCGATTTCTTAGTATCTCCAAGAGTTACAAGTCTTTTTCTTAGAAACTTCGAAGCTGTAAACTGATTGGCTCGAACTTCGCTTAGTGCGGCAGTTACTTCCTCTCCCATAATTCTTTGAAGAACGTTAAGGATAGTGCTTTTCCCATCATTTCCCTCTCCTCGAATCCAAGCCATTTGCCTGCATTTCTCTCCAGAAAAGAGAAGCCAAATCCAAATCAAAAACTCTTGGGGATAGTCAAGCCGTTTCAAGATTTGGTTCCAAGCTTTTGGCTCAGATCTTCTCAGTGAAAGCATTTGAGGGTGGGAGAAACATCGCAAAGCTCTTCCGTACCCCTCTTTTTCTTGACGATTGCTCCAAACTACCTCTTGAAGAGGGAGCCTAGAGCTTTCGCTAGGGCTTTCAAAAAAATCCTCTACTTCCTGAGCTAGCCATCTTGAAAGAGCTTTTGGTTTAGCTCCCTCCGCTTCACAGTTTTCCCTATATTCGAAATAGAGCTCCTCTACTCTCTCTTGAAATTTGGGGACACTCATTAAAATACGTCGAAGGTTGGTCAGTTTTTTAGGATCGGATACTCTCCCAAAAGAGAGATATTTGTAGTCCTCTTCTGGAAGAGAAGCTAGACCTTTGCTTCTGGAGGGTAGTACCTTATCTATTGTCGTTAAATCCCTCAAAAAGATTTCAAACTCTTTACCCGCAGCATCAACCGAAACAAAAAGAAATTGCTCCATCAGATCTCTTACATTCCTGCGAGTTTCCGAATTCTTTTTCCTAGCTTCCATTCTATCTTGAGCCGACAACTCCGCTGCTTTCTCTCTCAAAAGGTTTAGGCAGTTGTCAAAATGAGCGTCGGTCATTCTCCTAACTTCTCGTAAAGACTTTAAAATTTTTTGGTCTTCAAAAGCTCTATCTATCAAATCTCCAGATAAAAGTTTTTCTTTTACTTGCTTGCTCGTTTTCATACCTCTACCCCCTGAAAAAGTTATCTTTTCTTTTGTAACCAAAATCTCACTATCGTTTTGTATAAGAATTTCAACGGCTTCAATGCCTTCCATAAATTCCTCCAGGTTTTAATTCTACCATGAAAGTACAGGAAGTTTTTGCGAGTGTCAACGGATTAGACACTAAAAAAAATATTTCTTAAATTAACACTGTGTTAAAGTTTGGAAACCTCTCACAAGTAACTCCAGAATAGGTTATTGTTTTTTAACACTTAAAAATACTATACAGGTTTATTAAACAGCCATACCTTTAACTGTTTGAGGTATCAATTTCTTGGATAGAAGAAAAAAAGTTTTTATAGGTGTCAAGTTTTTGACTAAAAATCGAGGTAGTTTTTCATTGTCAAACTGACGTGTTAAAATTGGTAAAATACAAATACCTAGTAATATCATTGTAAACTGAAAAAAGCCATACTTGTGTACAAAAAAGTTGTACTCTTTTCAAAAGTGGGATTGAGCACTTGATAGCAGAGAGGAGGTTCTTTAAAGGTATTCCAGGGTTCCGCCTTTTTGAACAAAGAGGTTAAAAGTGTAACATTTTTGAGCAAAACTACTTAAAAAAGGCTCAAACTGGCTACTCATCCAGGAGGGTTTTTGCGGTTTGCCCTAAAATGTTACAAACAAGGTATAAGATTTTTTCATAACGTAGAATTCGTTGAAATCGTTAAGTCATTCTAGGGTCTCAAAATTGACTCTTAGGGTTGAAAACTTTTTCTGACTAAAAATAGTGAGACGTTTCAAGGCTTTAGTACTAAAAACTCTCTTTTTGGAGGTTAAAGGGGAAAATGTGGATAACTTTTAAATGCCTCCAGTAATATTATTGAACTTTTTTTTAACATTAAAAAGTTTTAGGGTAAAACTACTGGTTACAAAGTTTTTATTCTAGTGTAACAAATTTAGGGTTTTAGCTCAAAAAAGTAACCGTTCGAAAAATTGCCGTGTTTTTTCTTATTTATATATAAGTAAAAAAAAGTAAGACAAAAAAGGGGGTGTCAACCCCCTTAATAATAACTTAAAAACCTATATAGTTATGCTGAAAATCGGCCAAGTTACCGTTTTAACTAAAGAAAAAGGCAAAATTTGTGACTGTTTTTGGGGTCAAACCTTACAACCCCTTGAAATCGTTCAAACTTGACAGCGGGGCAAAAAATCGGCATAGTCAGAGGAGAAATTTGATGAGTTGAGAGAGAGAGAGTGAAGAGGACCGAAGAGGTTCTTTTTTTTTGCTTTGGAGCTCACCTATGATCTATATCGGAATCGATGCCGGCCGGAAAGGTGGAGCCGTCGCTATTTCCAGCGACCAAGAAATTTTATCAAGCTACGTTTTCCAGTTTATCTCTCTAGAGAGCCTGGAGGTCCTCGACAGCCTTTCTTTTTGTGAATGGCTTAGCCAGTTTACCGGGGAAGTAACAATTGCGATAGAGAGCATTCTAAGCGTTCCGCAGGGTAATCGAGCTATGAGTATCTTCAATCAAGGGAGAAACTGGGAAGGGGTTATCCAAGCAGTACTTCGCTTGTTCCCTAAAGAGAAGATTTCGCTGATTCCCTCTACCAGTTGGCAAAGACAGCCGGGAGTGAAGCTCAAAGGAAAGATGAAGTATCGGGAAGAGCTGATAAGACTTGGGAAGGGAGAACAGCTGACCTCTCTTGGGAGACGGGTTCCCCATGAAGGCTTAGTTGATGCCTTCTTCATAGCGAGATTTTTAGTGACTGGAGGGGAAGTCAAGAAAAAAGCCCCTTCGACTTCGAAGGAGCGGAAGTATAAAAAGCTTAGATATCTCTAGTCACCCATAAACTCCTTTTGGGCTTTAAGAAGTCTGGATCTTTCTTCGGAGCGACGAGTTTCGAAGCTTCGGTATTGCTCGTCAGGAGCTAAAACGAGATAGAGACTATATCGACGGCAAGCCGGGCAAGGCTCTCCAGGTTCGTCATTTCGATAGAAATCAGATACTGGTTGAAAGCAGTACTCTCCGCAAGACTCGCAAAAGCAAAGTCTTTCTAGCCTCTCAGTTTTGGAGTTCTTAGCTTTAAAATCGGCAGCTCCAATCATAGCGAAAACCGCTTCGGAACCGTCTTTTAAAATTACCTTGTAGATCTTCTTTTTCTCACTCATCTTACACCTCCTTAGGTTTTGCCTCTTCGAGTAATATCTCGATGCACTTTTTTGATATCTCCGGGGTCAACTCAGTTGCACCGGGGAACCCGATTTCTTCTAAAGAAAGATCCCTCCATATCACTGAAAAAGGGGGGATGCCTTTGCATCCTTTTTCAGTGTGGCATTTAATGCCGTTCATATAGAGTTTTGCAACTCTATCCATTCCATAAACTTCTATGAGGGCTGAAAATACCTCATAGTACACCTTTTTCCTTTCATCAGGAGTTAGGTCCTCCATAAAGATGTTGTAATTGATCCCGAGGCCTAAGAAAACGATTCCCGGCCTATGGGGATTTGAAGGAGAGCTTTCAGCTCCAGTCTGATAATCCATCGCGTCAGGCGTTAGTAAAATCTTCAAATGCATACCGATAGAACTATCTTCCCAATACTCACCTGTAAAAATTTCTCCTACCCCTCCTCGATAGAGCTCAATAAGTCTCGAATCCTCGAGGATTGTTGTTTCGCATTTCAAAAGTTTTTGAGGCATAGTACCTCCTTTCTATATGATTTTATAGTGTTTTCTGGTTCTTACATTCTTATGATGAAGAACCGTTTGCATTTGTTCGAGGAGTTCATCAGTGAACTTCTCTTCGCCTTTCTCCCCAAACTCTTTAATGTAGCCCTCCAAATCGTTTATCAAATATAAGCAATCTTTCGGATTACCCCCATGTAACCATTTTTCATATTTCCTACCCTCTCTGGTCGAAGGTACTGTCTCCCCTGAAAAGAAAAAACTATTCGTTGCAAGGGTGTCTTTCACCCAAGCAACAAGCATCTTTTGTCTGAAATTCATAGAACTCCTTTCTAAAATATTAAGTTTTTTGAATTTAATTACTGCCAACCTTCTGGTTTTTCTATAGTAATCTTTCCCTCCTCTCCCCATTTTTCGGCTAAGTCTCTGTCAAGATACTCAATAAAATCTTCGACTTGAGCTTTTACCGAGTTCAAAGAGCCTGAAAAAATCATATCTGAAGGCAGGTCACACAACTCATTTTCATAGAAATCGATTTCAGCGATGTAAACCCCCTGAGTTACTTCCAAAAAGTTTATTTCAGCTACTGTATTCTCATCAAGTACAACTTCCCAACTTCCTTTTGCTAGTTTTGAGCAGACTTCCCACACTAAAATTCTAGCCTCTTGAATCTTTTCACTTAAGAAGGGAGAAATACATTTCCTATCTTTAAGAGTTTTTAGGAATTCCTCTACTATCGTTTCTTTTCGTTTTTTGAAAAGACTTACTCGACTTGGAAAGTCGAGACTAAGATCAAGAAATAAACTTCTCATATGAGTCTCCAGAAGTTTTTGAAAGTCTGCTTTTTGGGTTTCAGTCAACCGAAAAAGCAGACTTTTCTCAGCTTCAGTAACTTCAATAGAATTTGTAAAATCTCTAACTCTTTTCATAATGACCTCCTTTGTTGTCCCTTACTATACTTTTCGTCACTTCCAGAAAAAACTTGAGCCCTTTATGAGACAAATTTGAAGTTTATTTGGAAGTGAGATACACTTAAGAAACTTAGCAGTTAGGCTTCAAAAGAATTAATGCTTTTGAGGCTTTTTTTTATCTCTTCTAAAGAATCCCGCCGTCCACACCTTTCCCTCGGCCTGCTATGTGGAATCTTACTTGCATATCAAAAATATTATGGAGGTCTCTTAAAAGAAGATAACTTTCGAGGTCTTCCCGATAGGTATAACCCTTTTTATGGAGCTTTGAAGCTTTCTCACTATTTTCGAGATAAGAGGAAAGCTCTCTAAGCTCGTCTCTACTCAAATCCAGATCGTTCAAAACTGAAGCGGCCTGGATAATCTTCTTTACAGTATCAATTTGGAGCCAAGCGAGAGTAGTGTTGTCCAACCAGAGACCTACCCAACTATATAGAAGAGCAAAGGATATGAATACTCCATAAAGAGGGCTCCAAAAGAAGCCTGAAACCAAGGAGAGAGCGATGTACATCAAATAAGCATACCAGGGTACAAAGCAAAAATATCTTGAAGCTTTTTGAACTCTACTTAAATGTTTATCTCCCACTAAGCACTTAAAATAGCAATCGAAAATGTTCAATTTGAAAAGCTTTTCAAGCATTACCCCACTCCTATTCTTTGCAGGAGGAGAGAAATCGTCTCCTCCCTATGCTCTTTCATGAATTCCTCTGCCAATTTTGAGAGTTTTGTAGGTTTACCGTCGCAAGCTTCGGCTCCGGTGTAGGGTTGGAAGGCTCTAGCTATCTCTTCTTTTTTGATGTTCCTAGCTTTCATTAAGAGAGCGATGAAATCAGCGAAAGCTTCAAAAATTGATAGCTTGTCTTCCCCCTCCTTTTCATCCTCCTCTTGAGGTATTTCGAGAGTCCAACCGAAGGGTTCCTCTCGGAGTCGAAGTTTTTTGTACCTCACGTCAAAATCTAGATCGACTTCGTAAACTTCCTTTCCTACGGGTATTTTTTTGGGTACGAAATCTTCTAAAAACTCTTCTAAGTGCATAGGGTTTCTCCATAAAAAAAAAATCCTCAGAGGTCTCACTGAGGATGGATTAAAATAGGTTCTCATAGTGTTACAGCTAAGAGATTTTTAGTTTTACTCCCTCAGCCAGTTGCTTTTTGAGATTGTAAAGAGGTAACCGTTTCCCAGTCTTCCCCTCAATTTCTTGAGAAATCATTGCTAGAAAAGAAGTACTGAATTCAACTTTAGGGTGACCTCCGCCCCAAGAAAGAAAAGCTCGGTTTTCCGTCTTCCCTCTCTTTTCAAAAAGGCTATCAATCTTAGCACAAGTTCTTGGCGATATTTTGGTACCCTTGAGCCATTGATATATGGCTCCATGGGTTACTCCCAAAAGCTTGGCTAAGTCGGCTACGCTCATACCTTGGCAAAGGTAGCGAAGCTTTACTAAAGTTGTCTCCTGCATTTCCATGCTTACCTCCTACAATCTACTACTACGATAGTACTTATACCCCAGAAAACGGAGCAGGTCAAGATTTACTATAAAGTTTCTACGTAGCTAGGTGTTTTCACTAGAGAAGTTACTATAAAAAATGTAAAAATTTCTTCTTTTTAGTAAGGGAAAGAGACAACCTTTTGAATTCCCTTAGGAATAAAAAATTTGAGTAAAAAACTTGACTTTAAAAAAATGTACTACTATTGTAAATTTGTCAGTAATCATAGAGAGAAAAAAAAATGAGGTGTCCGATTTGTAGGGAAGTCTCTGAAATTTCGATAGTTTCCCCCTTTTGTGAAAGATGTTTCCTTAAAGCACTCCTGGAAGTGAGTCAAGGAGATGAAACTATTAGAGATTTCATAGAAAATGTGAAAATGGTTTTACTCGAAGAGGTAGCAGACCCGGAAGAGGAAAACCCTTTTTCGAAGAGTGGGAGGATGATAAGATGGAGAACTTGAAAAGGAGTAAAACGAAACACTATATAAAAGCCTTTCTCCAGCAACTTATTGATGAGGGAGTAGAAAAAGTCTCCCCAAAGGAACTTTTTGAGAACTTTTTTATAGATACTGGTATAGGTTCTCATAAAACGGTCGAAGCTAGGAAGAAAGCCCAAGAGCTAGTCGGGAACTATCTCCACTCTAAAAATGGACTTTCTTACAAGTGCCTTAGAATAATAGAAAAACATCGAATCCGTTCCTACAAGTTCGAGTTCCTTTGTCCGGTTTGCGAGAAAGAGACTTTTGAGCTTTATGGGAATGACCTGAGAAATCGTGAAAATGCCTACGTATGTAAGAAGTGTAGGCCAAAAAGAAGGAGTTCATTATGAGCGAAGAAAATAAAGAAGGCATTTGTTGTGAGTGCGGGGTAAACTTCCGAGAAAAGGATATTTCAGGAATTTCAGGTACCGCTGACTCCGGCAAAGAGGTTTTAAAGTTTAGCACTTGTGCTGAGTGTTTGGGTACCTCTTGCTTTGCCTACATGGAAAAAGAATCTGAGATTCCCAGTCCTCTTCCTGAGGGATTGAGGAATATTTTAGAAAAACTGGTTTTTTTATTAGGAACGGAGGCAGCTATACGAGCCGAAATGAATAAGGAAGGAAGGGTTAACTTCGATAGAAATAGGGTCCTACTAGGTGGAGGCATTCATGAAATTTATACGGCTTCTAGAGACTGGGTTTTTTCTGAAATGAAAAAATTCGCTGAAACTGAAAAAGCTTCTAGTGAAGCAAAAAATCAACCGATACAATAGGAGAAATTGTATGTTTTTAGTCATTTACCATGCCAATTGTAACGACGGGAGCCTTGCGGCTTATCTAGCATGTAAACATTTTGAAATAGATGGAATTTACCCGATGGCTTACGGGGAAGCTCTTCCAAGAGTTTTCTTAGAGCTAGACGAAAAAGATGAAGTGTTGATTGTCGATTTCTCTTTGACCTCCGAAGAGTATGAAAGACTTCTTTCCACAGGAGCTAAGGTTAGAACGGTTGATCACCATGAGCCGAAATTCGAAGCTTTACGATGTATGAAAGAGTATCCAAATCATACTCTCGTTTTGAATGCTGACTTGTCCGGATGCGAGATTGTTCGAAACCTTTTCCCTCCCAAAAAAGAAGATATATCTTTCCCAAAAGATACTCTTGACGCTTTTGTGGAAATGGTTGGGGAGAGAGATAGAGGACTGCTATGGAGGAAAGATACTCCGGTGCAGATCAAAGAGAATATGGAAAAATATAATGCCTTTCTTTCTACTTTTGGAGGGATTCGGGAAAGGGTTCACAGCCGTTACCCGAATCTCATCGATTTGCAAGTTCAAAAGGATAGACTAATAGAGGGGTGGGAGGATATTTTTGATTACTCCCAGTACCACGTAAAAGGTATTGGAGCAAGAGTTATTGCTTTAAATAGAGCAAGAATTAAGGATTTGATGGGGAAGGTTTTAGAGCTGGAGAAGTATTGCGTGGTCTTTTCTTCAGAGTATCAACTCTTTAGTGACCTTGGCAATGAAGTAGCCGCAAAGTTTAAAAAGCCTTGCATCATCCTCTATCAAAAAGGGTTCTTCTCTTGGGGTGCCTCGGTTCGCTCGAATGAAGATTGTGAGATTTCCGCTCTTGAAATTTGCGAAATGTTCGGAGGTGGAGGGCATAAATTTGCGGGAGGAATTTCTAATTTAGATAAGTCTCAAATAGAGTTTTTATCTCAAAAGGAGTAAACTATGGCGGGGAACTACAAGCAAAAAGTGACAGAGTACTTGAAAGAAAGAATCGGGAAAAAGATTGATCCTCAGGCTATGCTTGAAGAGCTTTTTGGAGAGACTTCGAAGCCTTTGAAAAGGACCTTTGATCCGATTCTGGAAGAAGCTAAAGAAAGGGAGGGGGAGTATATCGAATGCGGGGAAAGTAAAACTCTTGTGCTTTGCATCAAATACCTCGGCTCTCCCAATCGTAGGGGGAGGCTCTATCTATGGGAGTGCCCGGTTTGCGGGAGCGGGAGATTTGAAGGTTTTTTCTCCGACGTAAAGAGGGCTTCCAAGAGACTTGCTTGTGTTTCTTGCATCCAAAAAGAGCTTAAGAAGAAACAAGGACAAATGCAAAAAATTAAGAAGGCTAAGGGGCGGATGACCTCAGCGGGAACCCTCCTAGAGATAAAAGATAAGGGTCCAGGTTGGAAAAAGTATTCCGAAGAGGAAGAGAAAAGAATCATGGAAGAGTTAAAGAGGAGGCAAAATGTGTAAGTGTCTAGTCTACAGTCTTGTAGGGGTTTCAGTGATTACCGCTGTAGCGATATCCATTTGTTGTCTTAGTGAGATATACAAAAATTGGAAAGAAAAGAAAAAGGTGAATTTGGAGAAAAAAGATGACTTATGAAGATCTTCTAGCAAAGCTTCCGAGATACTGGAAGGATGTTTTTAAAAAAGATGGGGTGCTTAAAGAAGGGGTGGACCTAATTTTGGAAGGGTACAAGTGCCGTATTTGGCGGAATCCACATGCCGGCAACCTTTGCGGGTACGTTTTTCTTCCCGACTCGAGTAGCCTCTATGAGGCTAGATATACCGACGATGACTTTCCTCTTTTCTGCGTGCACGGAGGAATTAATTTTTCAAGCTGGTTAGACGGACAGTGGGCCATCGGTTTCGATTGTGCTCATGCGTGGGATATGGTTCCAGCGAGAGATTTGCATCCAGAATTTGAAGCATTTTTTGGGGGAGAAACTGTCTATCGAGATAGGGAATACGTTCAAAAAGAGCTAGAGAATCTTTGCAAACAACTGAAAGAGTGGGAATGTAAGTGAAAAAGAGTAAAGAGGAACAAGAGAAGATTGAGAAGGATATATTGAGGGAGTTTGGAACCCTAGATATCAATCAAGTTTTGATAGCTGGAGCTAGAAAAGATTCCTCTTCGATTGTCTCTCAGGAAGTAGCCAAGCTCCTGGAGGAGAGACAAAAAAGAGGAATGGAAACCTACGGGAAGCCTTTGTCTGTTTTCAACGGCCAGGATGCTCTTCAGGATCTGATAGAGGAGCTTGCGGACGGCTACGCCTATGCTCTTCAGATAGCCCTTGAGGAGGGTTCGCCAACCCCTACTTCCCGTAGGTCGGAAACGGTGGAGATGTTAGAGATGGTGAAGAGTACTCTATTTTGGGTGATGGCTAGAAAGGTTGAAAGAGAGAAAAGGAGAAAAGTTAAAATGCCGATTGATTTGAGATATAGAGAAGGCACCTTAAGAATATTTCATAGCTGGGAGTCCGTTCATTCGGAGAGGAAAGAGACTCCAATCCAGATAGATGTGTACAGTTCCCGTAATGACTTTCCCAGTATTGGAAGGGATATCTTGAGGAAGTGCCTAATAGCGGATTTCGATAGGAACGAAACGATAGTGATTAAGAATCCAAATTATCCAGAGGGGAATAAAATAACTATCAAAAAGGCGAAAAGAGTTGACACTTTTTTCGTTAATTACAACTTTTGTGAAATTGCTTGTCCTCAACTATATGATATAGTTGAGAAGTATAACGAAAGACAATTACTTTTGAAAGGAGAATAGTAATGACTATGAGTGAAACGGAAAAATATGAAAGAGATATGGCATTAGTGGGAGCATTTGAAGGAGTTCAAGCAAGTTTATTGCCGAGTTGTTGAAAACAGTTGCTCAAAGAGCTTCCGACACTCCTAAGGAGGAATTTGAAAAAGTAGCCGAAAGAGTAGAAAAAGTTTTCGAGAAATTTCGGGGTTCGTACGCTGTTTTGGAAAACGGTTCCGCTTGCGAGTTTGTTTGTGCTTTTGCTTATGGAGATCAAAAAGCTATTGGTTTGAACTTCGGGAGGGGATTCTCTTTTCCAGTGCCGGAGCTTCCATGGGAAAAGGGGTATCCATGGGAGACGAATTTAGGAGTCGGAGAGAGATAGTGAAGATTGTCGGAAAGGATGGAAAAGAATTGTATAAGAAGTACTCTTTGGAGGATCTATTTTGAAAAAGCTAATGCTTTTAGTTTCGGTTTTGGTTTCTTGTCAAGAGGAAACACCGAGAATTGTAGAAACAAGAACCAAAAAAAGAGAGGGTATAAGGTGAACGGGAGGAAAAAGAGATGAGTGAAAAAGAGAAGTGGAAGAAAATTCTAACCGCCCTTTTTGAGAATTGCAATAGCGAGAAATGCGGCCGGTTTTGCCCGGGAAGAGAGGATTGCTTTGAACTTTTCGGAGAAAACCTACCACCTACTAAGGGAATAATTGAGGAGGTAGTGGAAAAAAAATTTGAGCCCATTGAAATGGAATTCATAAACTATACAGGGGAGTGGCCAAACCTTTGCAGGGGCATCCTGACGATAAGTGTAGGAGGAGAGATTTTCAATCTTAGCCAGATTTTAATTTCAGGCGGGGATTGTTCTTTCTCTTCAGATTATAGCAGTTCGGACGTATCTAGCGGTGGTTGGGAGATTTATGAGTCTAACCTTCCTGAAAAGCTTAGAGGGTTCCACAAGCAGATAGTGGAGCTCGTTAACGATAACATTGAAAAAGGTTGTTGCGGAGGATGCTTGTAATGGATGTTAACGTGGCTCTAGCGGGGGTTGGGCTTGTAGGAGCGGGGTTTTTTGTCTTAGCTCTCCTGGTAGAAAGAAAATCAGAACTCGAAAAGGTAAAAGAGATAGAAGCTAGAGTAGCTAAAGAAAGGGAGGAAAAGGAGATGAAAGATAGAGCTGAAAGACTAAAGAAGATGAGGAATAAAACTCCAAACCTCTTTGGTAATGACTCCCAAGTGTACAGTACCTCCATGATAACAAAACGGACTCCTCCCAGTCGAAGAGTAATGCGGTCTCCCTCTCCCTCGAGTAATAGGCGATCTAGATCTTCCTCTTCACAGAGTGGGATTGAATTAGGGTATGGTACAAGTCATCTTTTTTCGAGTTGCGATGACTACGGCTCTAGCTCTTCATGCTCCGATAGTAGTTCTTCGGATTGTGGTTCAAGTTGTTGCGATTAGAAGGAGAAGTGTGAATGAAGATTTCAGAAAAAGAGGCTAAACACTTCTTAGAAAGCCTCAAAGGTATTGAGGTGAGAGGGATGTTAGAAGGGGATTGTAATAGCTTCTTGGAGCGGGAGAATACGCCCGAAGCGGAATGTTTTGAGATATTAGAGACGCTAGTGAAGAAAAGGGGAAAGAGTGAAAAGAATTGCAGTGAGGTCCATAAAGGATAAAGAAGAAAAGCTTCGAGTGGAAGCCCTTTGTTTGGCTGTCCCTTATTGCCTTGAAAGTGGGTTCTCCTTGCCAAAAAATCCAGAGGGTGCCCACCTCGAAGAGTTGGTACGTACTCTAGACAATCTCAATAGAGTGCCCGAACTAACTAAGAAAATAAACCAAATGGCTGAGGAATACAAAAAGCTACTCGTGGAAGCCATCGAGGAGGTTAAAAATGAGAAAACATGAAGCTATTGGAGAGTTAAGAGCAAGTGGGGAAAGCGGTATAATTTTTCGGTACGATACTGAAGGAAATGGAGTATCCTTCTTTTTTAAGAAAGAGTATTTCAATCTTGGTTTTAGTGATGTCAGGAGAGTCGGAGAGAAGTACTCTGCGAGAGATAACAACGCTGTTTTTGCTATGGATTGGGAAAATGAAGGTTGGGGTTGGGAGAATTGCTCCACTAACGAATACGCAAAGAATAGGCCTCCTTGGGATAGGAATCTTGAAGAGTGGTGGGAGAATCAAGTTGAAAGAATTATTGAAGTAGAGGGAAATTGCACCAGACTTTGCATGATGCAGGGAGTTAAGGGAGTTACTTGCCCGTTCCATGCTTCAAATAGCGGGTACCGGAGGCAGTGCCAAGATTTGATAAAGGAAGAGGATTTTTGGAGGCTCAGTACTGGCGACAGTCACCTAGCACCAAACATACGAGCGGGTCTTGCGAAAGCATATAAAAAGGGAGAAATAAAGTTTATCGATGGAAAGCTTTGCAGTAGCGGACCAAGGTTTGAGGATTTTGTAGAACCTGGAGACGTAATTATTCCCGAAGGGGAGGAACCGCAAACGGCTCTAGTGATAGAGAAGAGAGGTACTTGCTTCTATTATGGAGGTATGAATTTTGTAGATTTTACGCAACCTTCCTATGAAGGGATGAGTTTTAAAATTGTTGCAACTCGAGATAGTCGAGAGATTCCAGAAAACTTGAAGTACAGGGAGAATAAATGAGTTCTTGGATAAAAATTACTACTAAAGAGAGTCGGGAGTTTTGGGTACCTGTTGAGACTTCCCTAGAGGAGACAAACCAAAAAATTAAGGAGCTTTTGCGTGAAACAAATGAGGAAGGCTTAATCAATAATTTCCTATTTTTCGGATCTAAAACATTCGCTAGGGAAAGCATATCAGTTATTGAGGTGTTTAATAGGAAAGGAGATAAGCATGAGTGATGCTAAGAAATGCGATACTTGTGGAATATTTTATGAGGATTCCGGAGAAAAATACATTAAATATGCAGGTAAGGAGATAAAGACTTGTGTTTGTTTTAATGCTCCAAGAGAAGGTGGAGGCGTGACTTTACTGGACGTTTGTCCTAGTTGTACTAGAAACTTTATTAATATTTGGGTTGATTCAAAAGTGGAAGAAAGAGATGAAAATAGTAAACATTAACGAAAAAAGAGGGTTCAAATCTAAGGAACTCGTTTTCAAGAAACTGGAAAAAGATCAAACTTGCCACTACTGCGGAAAGGCTGATTGCTTTGGTTGGGCTTCCCAAAAGGAGCAAATTTTTACTTGTGCTAGATGTTTCGGATTCATCTTTACAGCGATGGGTCAGGAGGGGCATATACCTAAGAGTGCAACTTTTTGCGGGATAGTGAACAAGATTGCGAATATCCCCGACGACCAAAGGCAAGCCCTTTTTGTTCGAGACTTGAGAGAGGCGATAGGAGGGTTGCTATGACGGTAATAGATATCTACTTCAATAGCGGGAGATTTTTGAAAGGGGTGACCACCCCTAGGGACCCGGTAAAAATGGCCGAGGAGGTTTCCAGCCATGAAACACTTCTTGTAGAGCATCAAGGTGGCAAGACTTTGATTTGGCTAGTAAATGTTGATTATATAGAATTTAAGGAGAAGTAAAATGACGATTAGTGAAGATATAAAAAAAGCAGTTTTCGAAAGACTTAGAAAAGGGGAAAAACCTTCCGAGCTTTCTAAAAAGTTTGGAATCAAACTGACCACCGTTTACTCATGGAGGCACAAAGTGAGAGCTGAGAAACCGGGTAAGCGGAAAGTCAAAAAAGGTATTCCCTCCCTCCCTAAAAAAGAAAAAGTAGAGGAGAAGCTTGAGCCAGTTTTTCACTATTTTTGGGATAGGTCGGCCCCTTGGAATATTTTCCAAGGTTCTCTTATCGAAGTAAAGGAGAATTTTGTTAGGGGAGTGATCAAGACAATTGACCCGGCTTATGCAGAGAGGAGGTACAAAAGCTATATATTTACCTGTTGCTCTAAAGAAGAGCCCGAGTTGAGTGTTAGAGAGATCGACTTTTTTGAGGCGATAGACGTGATCCATAAAAAAGGGATAGTTCTTTTGATGAAAAAAGGAGAACCCTACCAGGCTCTTTTCGAAAAAGGAGAACCCTACCAGGCTCTTTTCGAAAAAGTAAGTCCCAAAGAGTTCCAAACAGTAGGTTTTAAATTCCTAGATAGTAATGGAGAGCCTCACGACACTTTCTATACTTATGACGGAGAGATTGATGAGTCTTAGAGAGATTTTTCAAGATGAAAAATTTATGGAGGAGAGTACCCGAATGGGTCGGCATTTTGTAGTTTTTCAGTGCCCGACTTCTGAAGGAGTTCCTTGTGCTGTCCTTGCAAGAGTCCGAAGGAAAAAGAACCGCTGGTATATTGATCTAGGAGAGAAGCATTTTCTGAATAACTCTAAAGGGTTTTACGTTTTGGGGGATATGTTTTTTACGGATCATGGCTCAAAAGAAAAGCCGGAAGTGTCATCCTTTCTTTTTAGCATTGGAGAGTCCGATGAAGATGCTAAAGAGAAAGAAAAAAATATAGGGAGTCTTTTTCGAAACTCCCTAATCCTGCCTAAAGAAAGCTCTAGGCAAAAGCAGCTGTTTGCTTATCACCTCGAAAGGTATCATAATCTTTTTTTAGATAAAGAAAAGAAAGAATGGAGTGAAAAAAAGAAGATGAAGTATCTCAGGAGCTTGGTGAGACGGCCTTGAAATGGTATTTTGCTTCAAGTGTCGAGTCAATCCCATTTGAGAAGATATCATAGGTTAAGGCTTTCATGAAAAAGCCATTTTCGCTTTTTTCGAAGTAATTGTATTGGGATAGTGGAGAGTTGTTTTCACTCTCCATTTTTTCGTTTGTTGATATCTTTTCTTGAAACTCGGTTCGACTTCCAGAAACAACTCTTCCGATGAAGCTACCTTTCTCATCTTGGGTGTAGGTCTTTACCCAAGATTCGAAACTGAAAACTAAGCGAGTGTCTTCACTAGCGATTTCTGAGAAACATTCCCCACTGTACTCAATTTCTTTCTTTGATACAGTAACTTCGCAACCGATAGAGAACCCGCCTGAGAGATTCCTATCTATCGATTCCTGACCTCTTGAAAGAGTTTCTTTTAAGCTGAAAAACTCGAGTTCGTAAACTCCGTTTTCTGGGAAAAAAGCGGGTTTTGTCTCTGGAGTGGGGGAACTTTCCCCATCTTCCGAGAACATATCCCCGCTATCCGAATCCCCACAAGATACGAGAAACCCTAGGGCTATTAAAACTGCCTTTTTCATACCTCGCCTCCTATCTTAGTTTTCGTATTTTTATCGGAAAACTTTAGAGAAAACGGAGTGACGACTTGCAATCTTTTAAAAATTAAGGTATTGTAAAAGTAGAGACCGAATAAATGAAGTTGACTCAACGCTTTCCCAAAGGAGAGCGTTTTTTTTATCTCTCGAAGACAGTATGCAGAGTTGCTCCGGGTTTCATTGCTCCTCTTAAAGTCATGCAGGTGTGTTGAGCTTCAATTTCTATTCGAACGTTAAGAGGTTTTAAGTGCTCTATGATAGCCTGCCCAATCTCCAATCCAAGCCTTTCTTGAAGCTGGAGCCTTTTTGAGAAGCAGTCAACCAACCGAGCGAGTTTACTGATTCCTACTAAGTCATCAAACGGAGTGTAGGTAATGGATACCTCGCCAAAAAAAGGCATTAGGTGGTGCTCACAAATGGAAACAAATGAAATGTTTCTTAGGGTGATAGGTCTTTCTAGGTCGAATCTCTTCAGCTCTTCATTGAAAGTCCGGGAGAGGATTTCTTTAGGATCCATATTGTATCCCGAAAGAAGTTCCGACCAAGCTCGGTGAACTCGTTTTGGAGTATCTTTCAAACCTTCTCTGTCGGGATCTTGGCCAATGCTTGATAGGAAACTTCTAATCCCTTCTTGCAATTCCATTCTAAACTCCTCTCTTATTTCCCCATAGGCGAATTTGAAGCCTATCGGAGTACCTTAGTTTTGGATTCAATGCTAACCAGTTCATGCATTTCTTTGCATTGTGGTTCAATTCAGCGGGAGTTTTCCCTACTGGCATTAAGAAAAAACTGCAAGTATCTACGGGGAAAGTACTCATCAAATCCGTTAACTCTCTATAATTGGTACTCGTAGAAACTGGCATTTTGATTTGATACTCTTGCCCAATTTCAGGCAAACACAAATCGCTTAGCCCGACACACTTGCCCGACTCCTTAAACCTCATACCTACCTTTGGAGAGATGCTATAGAGGAGGTCTTTTTTTGGTAGGGGGAAAGTTCCGTTTGTTTCGATAGTGATTGAAAACCCTTTGTAAGAAAGTTTCTCAGCTAGCTGGAGAACCGGCTCTCTATTCCAAGGTGCCATAGGCTCCCCTCCCGTTATCACCACTTCGGTAGCTTTCGGGATTCGTATCCTTCGAATCAACTCGTCTAGGCTATAGGGGTTGTTTTCTTTTCGAGATATAGCATATTCGGTATCACAAGAACTTTCACCCCAGTGACAAGAGAGATTGCACCCGGAAACTCTAACGAAAGTAGAGAGCATCCCCGCTTTAATTCCCTCTCCTTGAATTGAGGTGAAAAGGGGTTCGGCTAAACAAATCATCAAACATACTCCAACTTGCAAGAGTTTTTCGGGGTCTCCCAAAGAGTCAGGGAGGCGATTTTGATTCCTTCTGGAAGTACTTTGTCAAAGTCTTCAGCCATAAGATGTACTAAGTTCTCTGCGGTAGTCTCCATGGGAACTTCAAGATATGCTGTTTTCATTTTGATAGCGATAGACTTTAGGTCAATATCATTCATATAAAATAACAACTTGTGGTCGTATTTGGAGAGAACATATTCTACGTGTTCCTTGAGCTGACCAAAATCCACAATCATATCGCTAGCTGTTTGCGGGTCCTCATAAACCTCGATGATCCCCTTCCAGGTGTGACCGTGAAGATTGGCACAAGCTCCCTCGTGAAAAGTGAGCCGGTGAGCCGCATCAAAGGTAAACTCTCTCGAAACTGTCAGTTTCGTTTTCATACTTCCTCCTCCTCGTATTCGGTAGGGTCAAATCCTTCAAGAGCTTCTTTTCTTTCGACACAAGTTCCACACTTCCCACAGTGCTTTTCTCGGCCATTATAGCAACTCCAGGTCTCTTCAAAGGGTACTCTCAAAGCTCCTCCGAGCTGGGCAATCTCTCTTTTGGAGCGACTGGCAAAAGGAGCTTCGAGAGTAATCCAATTGTTTGTACCTCGGGAGATAGCTTGACTCATAGCGGAAACAAATTCTTTCCGACAATCAGGATAGATTGCATGATCTCCTGCATGGCCTCCATAGAGAAGTATCCCTTCTTTAAGGAGTCCAGCGGCAATAGAAAGCATGATCCCATTTCGGAAAGGGACGACAGTTTTTTCCATTGACTTCTCTTCATAGTGACCTTCGGGAATATCCTTTTGAGAGGCTAACAAGCCCGACTTCATTCCCCAAGAGGAGAAGTCTAGAGGAATGATTCGATGTTCGAGTTTGACCTCTGGAAAGGCTTCCTGAGCTAAAGAGAAAATAGTCTTAGCCTTGGAGAGTTCTTTTTCAGCGTGAGCTGAACCATAGTCAAATGAGAGAAGCAAGATATCTTTAACGTTGTCAATGTAAACTGTTTTCCAAAGTAACACAGTGGAGTCCATTCCTCCCGAGAGGAGAATACATCTTCTCATATTTTGTATCCTTTCTGTTTTAACCATCGATAGGCTTTTAAAACGTGGTAAAGTTGAGTAGATTGACAAGCAAAATAACAGCGGGTTGAGTACTTTTTCTCAAGCAAGTCATAGAACAGGATGTAAGAGAAAGTTGTTAGCATTTGGACAACCCCGTTCGACCCTCCAGAAGCCAAGTCTGCTAGGTTTCTATCTAAAGACTTTTCATATCCTCCGTTGTTTCCCCATATGACTTTTCTATTTAGTGAGTTCAGTCTCAACCCAAATAACTTAAAAATTCGGTTGTTAAGCTTGGTTCGATTTTTTAGATACTCTTGATAGGAATAGGTTTTAACGTTCCCCGATTCCTCAAGGATTCGTAAACCTCCGAAAAGGTGAGTTCCCATCCAAGAGGAAGCATCAGCGCTATAGAGGATTCCCCCTTTATCCATCAAGCCTTTTCGAACATATCCGAGACCATGAAACTTCTTTTCTGGATAGAGTTTCAAGAGATGTTTAACATAGTCATCAACAAAGTGTTTTGCAATCCCACCTATCGCAAGATAGTCACACAGGCTAACCGATTTCTCGATAGTTTCTAGACTTGAGCCATTAGTAATAACTCCTATGAGCCTTTCCCCATAGAGTTTCTTCATCGTTTCAAGATTCTTTAAGGTTTGTTTCTCATCTCCGATAACATCTAGGTGAACAAAGTTGAAATCATCGTTTATCTTGAGAAGTTTGTCCAAGAAAAGACAATACTCCTTTAGTTCGATAGGCTTCCCAGTAGAGTAAGCCGTAAAGGCTCCACTATCCAAAATGAGGTTTACCTCTTCCCCGTATTCAGAAAAGAACTTTTTAAAGAAATCGATATCCCTGGAATAGACATAGCTGACAAGGATATTTATCATTTTAAAGTTACCTCAGGATATCCTTCTAAGAAAGCTTGAAGGCTTTCTAAGATTTCAGGCTTACTCCCGAAAGGAACCATGAGAAGGATTTTTTCATTGGGCGGGTCTTTATCCTCGCCCTCCTCTTTTGGTTCCGGGTCTTTTGGTTCCTCATCGAAAACGCGGTCAATATCCATAACCAGAGTGTCTAGTCTTAACTCTTCAAAGGGAGCCTCCCCTAGGTCAAGTTTGATTCCTTCTAGCAAGTTTTGAAGGTCTCCCGTAAACTCCCCTTCAATAGCTGGGTTGTTTAGGGAAACATTCATTTGTTTCTCTTTATCTAGGGAAACGTCAACCGTAATAACCGGGACTTTCTCGTATCCGAGTTCAGTTAAAGCCCTGAAACGCTGGTGACCTGCAACCAAATTCCCGGTTTGTTTGTTCACCACTAAAGGCTGGACAATACTATTTTGTCTCAAGCTTTCTTTAAGACCTTCAAAAGCTTTCTCCGAAATACGACGGGGATTGTAGGCAGCGGGGTTTATTTTAGAGATAGACACCCAAGTCATTTTCTCTTGATATTTTTTCATTGAAAAACTCCTTATTCTTGTCTCTAAAGCATACACGAATAAAGAGGGGATTTCAAATAAGGGTTCCGCTATTCTGAAGCAGCGTCTTTAAAAGATTTGGTAAACTCGTCAATAGCAATAGTTCCTAGTCCAAAAAGCTCTTTAACAGCTCCTTGAATTCCATCTTTTGCAAGCTCGTCTTTAGCTTCCTTAGGGAGGTTTTGAATCCCCTCGATAGCTTTGGCAAGCTTGGCTTGAAAGTCTCGATCAAGGAAGAGATGTTTAGCGATAGCAATACCATCTCCAACAACTTGAACCCCGTCAGTTGCTCGATAGGCTAAGAACCCGGTTAGGTCTGCTAGGGCGATAACAACTTCCTTAATTTCTTTACACTCATGATTGTCCATGTTTTTTCTCCTACAAAATGGGAACCCTTGGGCTCCCGGTGAGTTTGCAATGTAGCGTTGTTAGAAAGGGCTTGATAGCGGGTTGACTGAGGCTATAACAGACACGAAAAAGACGGAATCTTTTTGGTTATGTGACACAAACTCTAACCCCATTCTATCCTCATCCTTCCTAAAAAATCAAGCCTTATTGAAGCCTTCGACTCCTCGGTTCTCTCTATCTTCCTTTCTCTTTTGGAGGGAGGCTAGAGCTTTATTGAGATTGCCAATAGCTTCAAGGTTATAGGAACTTGGAAAGTTTTCATTTAGTTTTTCAATGATATGTTTGGCAGCATGGATAAGGGTGTCTACTTGGCACCCGTTAACCCCGTTTTCTTTTACTGGACCGTTTTGAATTTTGAAAGAAATAGTATTGAGTCTTTCGGTAATATTGATAGGGTATTCGTCTCGAGTTTTATCAAATTCCTCCCAAGGCATATTGTCGGGCTTTTTTCTTACTATCTTGAACCCGCCTATAGTTTCCAATTCTTTTAAAGTCTCCAATGCCATACTTTTCTCCTTATTACCACCGGGCTTTATAGCCACGGGTATCAACGTGAGTAAAACTAGAGTAGGTTCCTACTCCATCAAAACCGATTCTTTCAGCTTCCTCGGCAACCTGCCTAGGAGTCATGCCCGAAACCACGATATCAAAAGCATCCCCAACTTTGTGACGGCTATTCGATACTCCCCCTACCTCTTCATTGTGAGGAGGGCAGCGATAGCCCGAAGTCACATAAATAGGTTTCCCTATTGCGTCTCTAAGCTCTTGGAGCTTTGAAATAGCTTTCCTAGAAATTCTTACCGACCTACATCTGGAACACTTGCATTGAACTTCTTTAAGGTGGAAGCTTTGAGTTAACTGGATATTCGAGTCCTTCCCCAACTCAAAGAACTCTTGATCAGGTTCCAGGGCTTCGAGAAGGCTGTAATAGTGAGCCTTTACCAAGTTCCAACACTCGACGGTTACGCCTCTTTTGGGTTCAAGGTTGTTGTTCCCCTGGAAATCAGTAACAGCGTATTGGGTAGCTTCCCCGTAAATTCCATCGATAACAAGCAAAGGCTTCCCCCACGAGAGGAGCCAAGCGTTAATCATCTTTTGAAAGAGTTTTACTTTTGGGGAAAAGTCTCCGAAAGCGATTTCAAAATGAGCCGGGTTGTTATCCAAAGAGATTCCCGCAAGGAAAAGCTGTCTTTCTTCCGCTCTCCTTCTTACCAAGCCTTCGAGAACCCTACCCCCTCCGTAGATCCACTTATTGAATTCGTCGGCTGCCTCTTTAAAGTCCTTCTCTTTAATCCTCTTGAAGAGAGTCGAGGATTGAAAGGCTCCCAGACCGCAGTTATAGCAAAAAGAGACTACTGCATCAAAAGATAGTTGAGGAAGAGAGACAAGGGAGTTTAACCTAACTGCGACTTTAGAGACTTCCCAATTCAAAAGCTCCTCAGCTCTCTCCCGTGAAATGATATCTCCCTCTTTAACTGGGGAACTGTCTTCGTAGTGAGTCGAACCGAACCCGATAGTCCAAACCTTTGCCGGACACTGATAGGCTTTAGCGTTTCCACTGGGAAGTTCCTTGTGGTACCCCTCCCAACGTTTGATGATTTCTATAGCTTTCCTAGAATGTAGCATAAAAAAATCCTTTCTTAGAATGTTTCTTAAGAAAGGATAGCATAAAACAGCGTATATGAATAGAACCCCTAGGTGGAGTCTCCTCTACCTAGAGGTTCATTCATTGTTTTCTAAACTGACGTAAACAATAGAGCACACTGAAACCCCAGTTAGAAAACAAATCTACTCACTCATCCTATTTCTAAGACACATGCGTAGTACGTGGAAAAAAAGCTAGCCCAGAGATTTGAACTCTGCCTCTCTTGATTACAAGTCAAGTGCCTTACCGATTTGGCTAGACTAGCGAGGCACCACAAAGTTTTAGTTTGCAGTGGTATTTATGTTTATATCGTAACCCTAAAATAGTGTCAAGCTCTGGAGCTACTTTTTAGTCGCAACACTTTTTCACTTTTTCTTGGAGGTTGAGGAAGTTTACTTGGAGAGTAGAAATATCGATCTTTAGTTTTTGAAGATAAAGACCGTGGTCGTAGAAACCCTTATCTAGGGAGTCTTTAACTTTCTCTAGAGCTTTAGTGTTTTGCTGAACTTTGATTTGATTACTATTGAACTTTTCTCCAAGGACAGCTACCTCTTGAGAAAGTTTACCTAGGTTAGCGTTCATTTCATGGAGTCCGTCAATCAGGCGAACTCCGAAAGTTCCCAGTCCTCCAGCAACTACCGGAAAAAGGATTGAAGCCAAAATCAACTTAATTCTGTTTTCTGTTACTCCAGTCATATCGCTTTCTCCTTAAGTTCTCGGCATGAGGAAAACACATAAAACCGGGTTTTGAAGTGTCGAACCCGAAACAATCTTAGCCGCAAGTTCCACATCCTCCCGTAGTGATATAGAGGGAGAATACTGTATTGAGCCCTCATACTGCCCCGCTGGGATTGTTATTGTCGCTCCTGCGATTAGACTGTAAGTGGTGATAGCAGTCCTATCGTACAGCTGGATTACTGTATCAGTCGTGACGGTTCCTTGAGCGGCAGCCCTCATCTTTACTATGCGGTTCCTTCCGAAAATAGGGAATGCTGTTAAAGAGGAATCAACGTTTCCTATTCTAAGCCATTTGTTAATCCCTACATTTCCATTCTCGGTAAAGAGAAACGGAGGAGTAACCCCAGGAGAGGTTTGTGAGTACCAAGGGGGAGCCATCAACTCTATCAAACTATCAGCCATCACCACACCTCCGAAATTCTAAGAGTTGTTGTTACTCCCGTATCACAAATTGCATAAACATCTACCGAGTCGGACACCTTTAGAAACATCCCCGTACCACCCCCACAAAGGTACAAACCGTTTGAAGAGGTAACCCCCGAGTTACCGATAAAGCAACACTCCTCTCCGATATTTTGAAGAAACAAACCTCTTCTATCGGTTTGATTAGAAACTCCCACCGATAACCTTTGAGCGGTTGTTGTTATCGTCTTTTCTGCGGTACTTATTCCTTCTGTTATGAGTTCCGTTGACTCAACACACAAGCGGTTTTTACTTGCGAGGTCAACGGTCTCCACAGCCCTAGCCTCATCTTGCCCAGTGAGTCGGGTTACTGTAGAACGGATCAAATCATCTGCCATCATTTTCTCCTTTAAAAAACTCCCGCAAAGTTAGACTTTACAGGAGTGCCAAATTTGGGGGAAAGGCTTGAGCCAGTAGGTTAACTTATACCTCAATTCCTTGAAGAGTCGAGTAAACGTCACTCGCTTGGTTATCCAAGTTTGTGATTTGAACTCGAATCGCTTCCGTCCCATCTCCTGTATCAGTAACACAAGGAATAGGAATAGGAAGGTTCATCGCTGGTTGTTGGAAATAGGTCCCCAGTACGGTGAAAGTTGCACCGTCCCAAGTTCCAATCTCAACTTGTGTTTTGGCTTCACCTCCTACAAGGAGGTACGTACCAGTGAAAACTTTACCATTTGTGATAACATAGTCGTGAGTTGTTGCCGTATCCGAAGCCAAAGCAGTTGTGCTCTGATAATCACAAACAGCAGTACCACCGGAGGTAGTTTTCACGTTCAAAGAACCGTCAGAGTTTACGGATAGAGTGTTTGTGCCATCTCCGATTCCCACGATATCCGTAGTAGGAGCAAGGTCTCGAATATCGAGATCGGTTGCGGTTACTACAAGAGAGGCATTAGTGATTTCCGCCTCTACTTGAGCTTGGCCGTCACCATTAACAGCCATAATTTGAGTTGTTGTTGTAGGGTCACAAATAGTTGCAACCACTTCCCCATTTCGGTTGGTTTGTACTCCAACTGATCCGTCAAAGTTTGCCATTGTTAGCCTCCTTCTTTATCTAAATTCTCAAGCTCTAACTCTTTCCCCATTTTTTGGTCTTCCAGATCTTGAATCCTGAGAAGACAATCCCCTGCCTTTTTCTCAGCTTCCATTTTCAGTTTCTTTTGCTCGAATACTCCAGCACTCAAACCTGCAATATCTTTTTGAAGCAAAAGCTTTTTTATTTCTCTTTCATGATTATTCATGATGTAATCTCCCGATAGTAGATATAGCATTCAAAATCCGCTGACTCCTCAGTAACTGACTCGTTTTTTACTGCCACTTTTAACTCGTCTCCAATAACAAGTTTGAAGGGTTGAGAGAAAATAGGTGACCGTTCGAAATAGGAAGAACGGAGTCTCCCAAAAACGGAACCATTAACCTCAATCCTAAACTCGGCATAATCATTTGAGTTGAACCCAATAGAAACTACTTCGATATTTTGAGTCATTGTCTCATCAACCAAAGTACTTTCTAAAGGGTGAGCCAAGCCAATTGCTACACCGGTTAAAACTTGAGCTTGAATTGCGGATCTAGTGAAAGGTAGAGAGCCGTCAGGGTTCAAAGTTACAGCTAAGATTTTGTTTGTTAGAGGTTCATATCCAAGGAGAAGTCTACCTCGAATCTCGTTATAGATTTCTCGGTGTTTAGATACCACCTCTCGAAATGTTGTAAGCATCGACACCCCTCCTCAAGTTTCCTCCATTACTGGAAAAGAGAGATAGAAGCGTCAACTGTCCCACCTGTCACATTATTTTTTGTTACTCTCAAGCGAACATAATTAAAGAAACAATCGGCTGAGGTGAAAGGGTCTACATCGGAGGCAGTTGTTATAGAGACAGCCGGGGTAAAGATGCCCCATTTGACTCCATCGTTACTGACTTCCAGGGTATATTCAGCGTCAAGAGTTCCCGTTAAGTTGCTCCAACCAATAATGACTCCAATTTTATAAAGCCCTTTAGTTGCGAAAGCGGTAGAAACAATGTCAGAAGAAAGGGTGGAACTAGCTAGCAAAACTTCGTTAATATTCATAATCTTATTCATGAAGTTCTCCTTAGGAGGGTAATAACCCTCCAGTAGTTAGCTTGCTAGTTTTCCCCAAATTTTAGCTGTAACAGTTCCACCGGTGATAGCAGTTCCATCGATATAAAGTCTTAGGTAAGGGTAGAACAAATCTTTTGCTCCAAAACCTAGCTCATAATCGGTAGACAAATCGGAACTTGATACAGTGTCAACGGTTGCATTAGTTCGAAACCAAGAGGTACCATCAACCGAACCTTCAAGGTAGATATCTGCGGAGGGGGTACCCCCTGAAGTAACCGAGTCGAAAATGATAGAACATCCCACCTTCTCAATATTCTCGGCTTTGATAGAGGAAGTAGCTTTATCCATTCCGCCAGATAAGTCATAGTCTGTTAGAACGGTATAGAGTTTCCCGGAGTTAATGCTTGCCATAGTTAATCCTCCCCATGGTCTTAGTTATTAAAAAAGGTTCCTCTTGAATTCTAGCACAAGAGGAATCTTAGACACAATACACGACTTTTGTCGTTATTGAAGGCCGATTTCAGTTTTAAGTGTTTCCCACAAAGTAACTAAGTCCTCATGAGTAGTGCAATCCTCAACCGCCTGAATTTGAGCATCTCTAGCTTCAGACAAATTGTAATAGTCCAAAGAGAAATCAACTCGGGTATCTGCAAAGTCCTCTTGAGGCATCTCGTAAACATCCCCGGATGAAAGAATGAACTCAAATGAGGTCGCTCCAAAAGAAAACGCTTTTTCGGCATTAACTGATTGCATGATGAAGCTTTCTAGTGTGATATTTCCAGCGGTAGCAAGCATCTTTTCTGTATTCCGGTTTATCTCTGTTTTCAAGGGATAGTATTTCGCAATGACGTTTGCTTTTGCTTCTACCAAGGGTAGTTCTCTTTGAGCCCATCTTCTCCGTACCTCTTGAGCGGGTTCGCTCAAGAGGTACCCACCGTCAACATAATAATAGATTTCTAGGTCATTCGTAGGTTGAGGAACTTCATTTACCGGGTAAACGATTGAGCCGTTTCCTAGGTCATGAACTCCTGTAAATTCTGGAATATTGTCTCTGATTGAGACGATATCATCGTTTAATTGGTTTCTTTTTTCGACGAGAGACAGCATCATGGAAGTTCTCGCTTCCGCCATGAACTCGGTTAAAATCTCCCCGTCTTGCGTTAAAACGTAACTCATCTTGAACCTCCTTAAATGGTTTCATCAAACTCTTTTTCGAACAACTCTTTTTTCTTATTTGTTATCAGCTCCAAGATATCCCTCATCTCTTGATTTGACAATGTTATCCATTCATTGTTTTCACATTTCCAAACTATTCCTGTCTTTCCAAGGAAAATGTAGTTAGAAAGAATTGTCATGGTTTTGTCGTCGGCCTTTATGGTTTTTCCTTTGAAAGAAATGATAGCTTCCACTTCGGCTTTTTTTCTTTTTGATTCAGCCTGCAGTATTTTTTTCAGCTGAATTTCTTCAAGAGTCAAATCTCTAACGACAAACTCGATTATGACGGAATCCTCTGAAATTACTTCCTTATCCCTCGAAAGCGTTTGAGTAGCTTCATCATAGGAAGGTTTTTGGGATTCTATTACTGGAAGTATTTTTAGTGTCTCATAAGTAAAAGGCGGGATAACTTGAATAGATGCAAGTTGTGTTTTAAAATCTTGCCAAACTTTTCCAACGAAAACACTACTATCCCTACAATACTCAATAACCTCACCATTTTTAATTATTGCATACTTCATAGTTTACACCTTATTAATAGTATAACGAAACTCAACTAGACCGCCTGCACCTGCACCGGACGATCCGGAAGCCCCTCCATCAAAGAAACTCCCAGAGCCACCACCTCCGTAACTGCCTCCAGTTACTCCTGTAAATCCAAAAACACTCGTTCTAGGTCCCAGAAACATATAGGCACCGCTTCCTCTTGCGGAGTCGCCACCTTTTAGTGTAGTTTGTGTCGCGCTAGTTGTTGATGCTGATGAATCTCCTACACCAGACCCACCTTTTTGAACAAAGCCTCCAATGCCTCCTCCACCTAAAGAAGTCGTGTTTGTATACCTTGTGTTTGGAGATATGGCTGAGTATATCCCTGCACCTCCACCATAAGCGGTTATACTAAACACCCCTGAGAGAGAGCAGGTTGAGTCGCCACCACTATTTCCATTTTGATTACTGGTTCCAGAAACAGCCGCGCCGCCAGATCCAACCGAGTATGTTATTTCATCCCCAGGGGAAACTCTGACAGATAGAGTTACCGTTCCACCCCCGCCCCCGCCAGTTACATAATACTGATTACTCCTGTCACCTAGAGCACCACTAGCTCCTGCCCCGACTGAAGTGATATCGATCTGATAAACTTCAGCAGGAACTGTCCAAGTTCCGGAGCCTGAAGTGAAAGACGTGACCCCTGTCGTTGCTGTGTTGGCAGTGGTAGGAACAGACGTTTGTCCTAGAATATGCCAGGTTGTTCCGTTGCAGACAAGAACAACAAAAGAATATTGGTCGCTCAAATCGAACGTGGTAGCTCCGTCGATTGTTTCCGAACCGTTTCCATCAATAGTCCAAGTGTGGGAAGCTTCCATCTTTTTGAACATCAAGGTTAACCCGGTTGAGTTGGCAACCGCCGGGAGAGTTGTTGTTGCGTCGCCCGATAAACTCCCCGTGTAATATAGAGTGTTTTTTGATGGAGCTACCGAACCGGTTCCGGTTACCGAAGCGATGTTTTCAAGATATCCGGAAGCGATCCCCCAGTCACTGTTTGAAAACGAAGGTTCCGAAGCCGTCACGTCAGCGAGATTTGTTAAGAGGAGCCAAGTCGCTCCATTGTGATAAACCGAAGCGGGAACGTTCAAAGCTCCGGTCAGGGCACTCCAATTTCCTGCGAAGTTTGCTGCGGCTAGTGCGGCATCTTCAGCATTTTCCGCTGCGGTTTGTGCTGTCTCCGCAGCGGTTTGAGCCGCTTCCGCTCCTGTTTCATATCCCGCCATTGTGGTTTCAAACGTATCTCCGTAGGAACCGAAAGCGTTTAACTCCGTTCGAAAGGTAGGGAGGTTCCCCAAAAAGCTATTTGCGTTCGATGAAAAAGTCGCAGGGTCTTGGGTCCTGGAGGGGACCGTACCGAGCGATGATATAGTAGGCCAAGCCATTCTTTTCTCCTTTTAAAAGGTTTCTTTTCTAAGCATACTTCTTTTATTCCAATCCCTCAACTGAGAGTGAACATGTAGCAAGAGGAGGATTGTCATAAAGAAGTCTGAAGTCTTTAAAGAATCCGTAAACAATTGTAGAGGACAAATCTTCATCTCCAATATAAACCGTAGGTACGTCTCTAAACCCTGATAAAGTTCTTTGAACGTAAGCCATGGACTCCCTTTCTAGGGAGACCACATAGTCAGAGCGTTTCACAAATGCTTTGGAGTCAACCGAATAGTTACCATTAGCGTCTTCAGTTTTCCTAGAGAAAGTGATGATTCCTGTGTTGACCGGATAAACAGTATCTCCAAGATTGATGCTTTGCCCTGCTACTATTTCCCCAACTTCCGCAGTATCTCCAGTGTTATCTATCACAATATCTATATCAACTCCTGTACCGAAATAAGCGGGGAGGTCGGTGAAGGCTACGTCTTGTCGGTTGCTAAAGGGAGAGAAAAACCAAGAGTACCAATCAGCCTCTAAATCTCCTTCGGCAAGGGATAGGGTTGAATTGTAAACCTCTCCATCTACCGAATCGGTGACTTTCACTTGAACCGTATCAGCATTCAACCCGAAAAAGGAGATACCATTTATTAGCGTTGTCGGGTTTGAAATAGTCATTTCGATAGTGTTTGAATTTGTGGTTTTGGTTCCTATGATTTCATCGCTCCACCTCCACTTATTAGCATAGCCTTGACTCTCCCAATCGGTGCTAGTTCCAGGTTCGGCAGTTGTCGAGGCGACAACACACTTCCAAATCTCTTTTTCATGGGTGACCAAATCGTTTAAGTTGTACGTACCAGCGGACCAATCAGAGTCGGTGTTTGATACGTTGGTTGTTAAGTCCCCCTCAGGTACTACGTATTTACTAATTACTTTCATTATTCAGTCCTCGTACTGGGTAATCCGTTATAATCCCATTCTAGCAATCTTTTTTCGATAGCGTTAGAGTTAACATTCATGTTTATCATCATTTGGGTTAGGTCACTCCTCATTTGTTTGAGTTCAGTTATCAAAGCCGAGCTGCTTCCCGAAGAAGGGGAAGCGACCGAATAGGTCGGATTAGGAATGCCTATCATCCCTCCTTGGTTGAACATTGGAGCGGGAACTCCTAATTGTCTCCCAGCGAAACCGATTATTCCTTTCATCCCTTCTGCAACCGCTGAACGGGGGATAACCATTTCTCCGGGAGAAAGTAGGGAAGGAACCGTATCGTTTTTCCTATGGTCTCCCGCCATTTTGGCAATACCTGGTATGATACCTCCTTCAGCCCAATTCCAAGGTCGAATAATTTTTCCTACGGTAGAGTTCTCATTTGTTGGGTCCAGCTCACTAATGAAACTTCCCGCTCCTTCTCCGATACTTTTTACGGAGTCAACTATATCTCGGATTGTGTCGGCAACTGCCTGCAAGGCCTTCTGAAAGGGGTCGAATATGTTCTCTTTAACCCAGTTGAAAGCTCTTCGGACAATACCATCTTCCCCAAAAAGAGGGTCAAATATCTTCTCTTTAATCCACTTGAAAGCTCCTCTAACAACTCCATCTTCCCCGAAAAGAGGGTTGATAATGTTATCTTCTATCCATTTGAAAGCTCCTCGAACTATTCCATCTTCCCCGAAAAGGAAGTTGAACCCCTCTTCAATCCAAGTAAAGGTTGCTCTAAATAGGTCGATGACTGGTTGGAATATCTTCTCTTTAACCCAATTAAACAAGCCTCGAATTATTCCATCTTCCCCAAATAGAGGTTCGAAAATATTCTCATCAATCCATCTAAAGGCCGCC